>ERZ807291.833-NODE-833-length-51556-cov-8.922953_pt1 | contig 51556 bp, 48 predicted proteins | sample MGYA00521257_ERZ807291 | MGnify/ENA primary metagenome ERZ807291 (study PRJEB31413, sample SAMN03169783) | marine metagenome | biome: Marine; feature: Water; material: Subsurface seawater | place: North Sea | collected 2011-04-28 | depth 1 m m ... | reverse complement strand
AGACGCGCAACATAGAACGGATGCATAAATGTCGACGAATAGGTTAGCCCAAAGCCAATGTGCTTCGTAATTTCCGACATGATGGCGATATACGGGCTCATATCCTGGCGCGGCCAGCCAACCGCCCATTTTACAGCGTCGTCACGGGTGCCCTTCCATGTCGACGGAATGCCAGAACCATCCCCAAAGAAGATAAAATCGAGCAGCCCCCGCTCGGCAAGCAGCGCCATTTCCTTGTACATGCCGATATCGGGGAAAACCTTATGGCTCCACGAGCCTGGGATACTCCAGCGACCCTCCAGGTGGGTCCATGACAAATCGTAACCAATGTGCATCTTCTTGGGCATAGGGCGTATCCTGTGTAACAGCGTTTAAGGATTTCCCTCCCCTGCCCTGACAAGCTGTCAGATAGGTGTTTTTTTATATGGGGATTATCACTGCATCGGAAGCCGGTGAAGGGACTGCCCTCATTCGCCATCCCGGTGTCGATCACCCGTTGCTCCAATCAGAGCCGAAACGCCACCATCGAGTCAAGATAGGCGCCGCGACCGAAGCCGCCTTTACGTCGCCGCGCGCTGGTTCACGCGTTTCGACAGTTCCTCGGCGCTTTCTTTCCGCTCGCTGTAGCGATCGACCAGATAATCCGAACAGTCCCGCGTCAACAGTGTAAACTTCACCAGTTCTTCCATCACATCGACGATCCGGTCGTAATAGGGCGACGGCTTCATCCTGTCGTCATCGTCGAATTCAAGAAAGGCCTTGGCGACCGAGGACTGGTTCGGGATCGTGATCAGCCGCATCCAGCGGCCGAGAATACGCAGCTGGTTTACGGCGTTGAAACTTTGCGAACCGCCGCTGACCTGCATTACCGCAAGCGTCTTTCCCTGAGTCGGCCGCACAGCACCCAGGGACAGGGGAATCCAGTCGATCTGCGCCTTCATGATACCGCTCATCGAGCCGTGACGTTCGGGCGAACACCAGACCATACCCTCGCTCCAGATGACGAGGTCCCGCAATTCCTGAACCTTGGGGTGCGATTCATCGGCGTCGTCCGGCAAAGGCAGGCCCGACGGATCGAATATCCGGGGCTCGGCGCCGAAGCGGACAAGAATCCGTGCCGCCTCCTCGTTCGCCAGCCGGCTGAAGGACCGGTCGCGCAGCGAGCCATGAAGCAACAGGATTCTGGGCGGATGACCGCTGCGCGGCGGATCGAATAGCGACGCGTCATCTATCTGCCTGAAGGACGCGCCATCAAGTTGCGGGGTTGTATCGTCAGTTTTTGCCAATGTTGGAACCCTCAGGGGGGGTATGCGGACAAAGCCCGGCGGCCTGACGTCAGCTTTTCAGCTTGTATCCCCGCCGGAGCATTTCGTAACAGGCTGCCCACAAAACCACGTTCAATGATGTGATCACAATAATCCCGGTCAGGATCGGCGCATCGGATGTGCCGATGAACCCCGAACGGAATCCATCGATCAGGTAGAAAAACGGATTGAACTCCGCCAGCCCGTGCCAGAAGCCCGGCAGACGGTCGATCGAATAGAATGTACCCGACATAAATGACAATGGTGTGATAACGAAATTGGTGATCGAAGCGATGTTGTCGTACTTGTCCGCCCAGATCGCCGTGATCAGGCCAAGCAGCGATAACATCACCGATGCCGACACAGCATGGAAGATGATGATCCACGGGTTAACAACCGTCAGCCCGGTGAAGATATACATCGCCAGCCCGACCAGAAAACCGACCAGCACGCCGCGGGTGACCCCGCCGGCAATAAAGCCGAAGGCGATTTCGCCTGCCGTCAGTGGCGGCATCAGCAGATCAACAATGCTGCCCTGAATTTTCAGGATCAGCATCGACGACGAGGTATTCGCATAGGAATTCTGAATGATGGCAAACACCACCAGTCCCGGCGCCAGGAAAACCTCGAACGGCACCCCTTTGACGGTTTCAACCGCGCGGCCAAGGGCCAACGTGAAAACGGCGAGAAAAAGCAGCGTCGTGATCACAGGTGCAAGCAGCGTCTGGAAGCCGACCTTCCAGAACCGGTGAACTTCCTTGCAGTAATGGGTCCAGAGGCCGAGCCAGTTGAAGCGTCCCATGGGACGTGCGGAGACGGTCATGCGCTGCTACTCGCCCCCATCGTCGGAGACAATATCTACCCTGTCCGTGCGGGCCGGGCCGCTTGACGATGGCGACGCAGATGCGGCGGGCGCGGGCGCTGGGTCTTTCCGGCCCATTTCGATATAGGCAGGCGGTGCTGCTCCGCTTTTGTCTTCGCCGAAATAGATCGTCTGGTGCGGGAACGGAATTTCAATACCGAGCTCATCGAACCTGCGCTTCATACGCCGGTTGAACTCACGGCCGACTTCCCATTGCTTGATCGGCTTGGTGGTCAGGCGCGCACGGACAATGACTGCGGAATCGGCAAACTTGTCGAGCCCCATGATCTCGATCGGCTTGTTGATCAACTTGCCGTAATACTCATCCGCCTCCATTTCGGCACCGAGTTCTCTCAGCACCTCGATCACATCATCCACGTTTTCACGATAGGCGATGCCGACATCAAACACGTAGCGCGAGAAGTCCTTGGTCATGTTCTCGACCATGCCGACCGAGCTGAACGGAATCATGTGCACGTTGCCACCAAGATCGCGGAGCCGGATGGTACGGATCGTGATTTCCTCGACCGAACCGGCCTTGTCATTCACCCGGACGACATCACCGACCGCGAACTGATCCTCGGCAAGAATGAACACGCCGGTAATCACGTCTTTCACCAGCGTCTGCGATCCGAATCCGACGGCCAAGCCGACAACGCCGGCGCCGGCCAGAAGCGGGCCGATATTCACGCCGATCTCGGACAGGACGATAAAACCGACAATGGTCGAGACCACGACCAGCAGCGCCTTTCGCAGAAGCGGCAGCAGTGTCTTGGCCCGTGCACTGAGCTCGACCTCGCCCTCGGCGCTTCGGGCAAGGTACCGCTCGATCATCGAGCTCACCATTTCCCAGAAAATGACGGCAATCACGATAACGAATCCGCTGGAAATGATGCTACCGATGATACGCCGTCCGGCATCGGTACCGACCCACCCGAAGGAATTAACACCCCAGGCCTCCAGGGTCGCGAACACGGCAACGAACAGGATCGCCGTCGTGATGACGATATGCACAATTGCGAAGTACCGGTTCGACCGCACTGCGAGGCCGGGATATTTTTCCATCAGTTCCGGCCGCAGGCCGAACCCCTTGTTGACGGCATGACGGGAACCGATCACCGCAAGCTTTGCTGCAAACAGGATAATGATGCTGAGGACGGTCGCACGGAACACGAACTCGAACCCGCCGCTGATTTCAAGCACCCAGACCAGGTAAACGGCAGCGACATAGATAATGGCAAGAACGTGCCAGATATCACTGAGCCGTCGGCGCAGGACCGTCAGCCCTGCAATACCACCCTCTTCGGGTCCACGGATAAACCGGGCGACCGTAACCCGGTTCTGCAGGATCAGGATCACCATCAGCAATGCCAATAGCAGCCCGATAACCTTGATCAGTGCCAGGTAACCGCCCTGTGGCATCCCCAGCAGCAACGCCGCCTCAGCGAAGAAATATCCGTACACGCCGATATTGGTAAACCGACGGACCCACAAAACGATGTAATTCGCGGTCTCATCGCCGAGATTGACGATGCGCAGGTTCGTCGCACGCGGCACAAAGAACATGCGCGCCGCCGCCATTACCGCCCGCGCAATAACGTTCGCGTTCACGAGCGAAATCGCCACCAACCGCGTCAGCTCGGACGGATCAAGCATCGGCATGACCACATAGGCCGCCGCCGCAAAGGCCGCAATCGGAACGATATCAATGAACGTACGCGCAATCAGGAACGGCAGCCGCATCCAGACCGAGCCGCGCTCCTGCCCTTCGATACTGGCCCTGGTGCGCGCCAGCAGGCGGCGGACGATCCATTCAGCGACAAACCCGGCAAACAGAATCGCGATCACCCGCCAGAGAACCTGTAACCAGCGATCGCGGTTTTCCGGAACATTGACCTGGCGTTTCATCCAGACTGCAATGCGCGGCGCATCAAGCAGCAGTTCCGCGCCACCGACCAGTTCCCCGCTGACGGTATCGATCTTTTCGGACAGCGTCTCGATCACCCGCCCGCCGAAACGGCTGGTCGGCTTCGCTGCGTCTGCAGCTGCCGGCACGCCCGGGCCAATGGCCTTCAGCGCTTTGAGTTGCGTGACGAGCTTCTCGCGTGCGGCCGGATCCTCGAGTGTCTGGATCAAACCGTCTACTTCGGCACCCTCGATTCCTGCCGCCGCAAGCGCCGACCGTCTTTCCTGAACCTGCTTTTTAACGACGCTCTGCTTTTGTACCTCGCCCTGTGCCTGTGCCGCTTTGAGCATGGCCGGCGACTGCGCGTATGACGACGCTGATACAGCAGCCACAGACAGTAAAATGAGAACAGAAGCAAAGATTCCGACAGGTGCGCGCATAATATTCGATATTTGTGAAAAGACGCGCAGAACCTATCTTCTTGTGCCGCCGATGTCACATGATTTGGCGGAATTCAGCGGCGCAGCTATGCTTGGAAAAAAAGTGAGGAAATGCCGGTGGCTGACGAGATGAAAAACGTTTGCGACGTGTTGATAATCGGTGGTGGCGGGGCGGGTCTGGCTGCTGCGATAGAAGCCAGATCGACGGGCGCCCGCACCATTCTGGTCGAGAAAAACCCGGAACTGGGCGGCACGACCGCCTGGTCCATCGGGTCGTTCACCGCCACGGGTACACCACAGCAGCAAAAGGCAGGCATTGAAGACAGCACGGACGCACATTTTGCCGACATGCCGAAATTCGCCGGGCCCGATGCCGATCGAGACAACCCGGAACTGCGACGTCTGTTCGTGGATAACGCCAACGACACCCTGCGCTGGCTGATGTCGCTGGGTGTCGAATTCTTCGGCCCGATGCCGGAGCCTCCGCACACCAAACCCCGGATGCACAACGTCCTCCCCAATTCACGCGCCTATATCCGGCTGCTCGGCGCCCACGCAAAAAAGATCGATATCGATATCCGCTGCGGTTTCCGGGCGACGCGGTTCCTGCTCGACGGTGACCGGGTGACCGGGGTCGCGGGCGAAGGCCCGGGCGGGCCAGTGGAGATTTCCGCCAAAACGGTCGTTCTTGCCAGTGGCGACTACGCGGCCAATGCCGACCTGAAAGCAAAGTACATTTCCGAAGCCGTCTCGCGGGTCGACGCCATGAACCCGACAGCTACCGGCGACGGCCATGAAATGGCGTTTCCGCTGGGTGCCCGCGTGCTCAACGGCGATATGCTGTCCGGCCCGAACCTGCGGTTCATCCCGCCGCCGCGCGAAACCATCGACCGGCGACTGCCACCGTCCCGGTTCATCACCAGAATCATGAAACTGGCCCTGACATATTTGCCGGCAAAACTGCTGAACCCGTTCGTGCTTCGCTTCACCACGACCTCCATGGCGCCGGAACTGGACCTGTTCAGGAGCGGCGCGCTTCTCGTCAACAAACATGGCGCCCGCATCGAGGCACCACCACCGCAGCTCGGTCTCCGCATCGCCGAACAACCCGACAAGATGGGCTATGTGATCATGGATTCGGCGCTCGCCCGGAAGTATTCCGCGTGGCCGGATTTCATCGCCACTGCACCGGGCGTCGCCTACGCCTATTTCGACGATTTCAGACGGACCCGGCCGGATATTTTCCACAAAGCCGACAGCATTGCCGATCTGGCAAAGATACTCGGCATGGATGCCGCGGCCCTGGACGACGCGATCTCCGCGCATAATGGCGGCGATACTCCGAACAAGCTTGCGGCGCCGCCGTTCTACGCTCTCGGCCCCGCGAAAAGCTATATCGTGCTCACCGATGGCGGCCTGGCGGTAAACGGGAACCTCGAACTGCTCGGCCATGGCGATAAACCGGTCCCGGGTTTGTGGGCCGCCGGTAGTGCCGGCCAGGGCGGGCTGATCCTGAAAGGTCATGGACACCATATCGGCTGGGCGTTCACATCGGGACGTATCGCGGGGCGGAACGCGGCATCTGCGGCGAAAGGCAACGGCTGAGACGTTATCTTTGCATTTCAGTCAAAACTGACATCCGGTCAGCTTCGTTGAAGCACCGCCGATCACCCCCATCTATGGGCAAACAGCGCCACGACCTGCGGCGCATTATTTTTGAAGGAGAACCGCGATGATTAACGTTCGTCATGCAGAAGACCGCGGCTCGGTGAACCTGGGCTGGCTGGAGTCGAAACATACATTTTCCTTCGGTCACTTCGTCGACCCCGACTACACCAATTTCGGCCCGCTGCGCGTCATCAACGAAGACCGTGTTCAGCCCGGCGAAGGATTCCCGACCCATGGGCACGAGAACATGGAAATCATTTCCTACGTTCTCGAAGGCGCGCTGGAGCACAAGGATTCCATCGGCACCGGCGCACAGATCAGGCCGGGCGAAGTCCAGCGGATGAGTGCCGGTACCGGCATCCGCCACAGCGAATACAACCCCCTATCGGACGAGGTCGCCCATTTTCTCCAGATCTGGATCATTCCGGACACGCAGGATATCGAGCCCGGTTACGAGCAGAAAATGTTCGACCGCGCGGATCGCCAGGGTGTGCTGAAACTCGTTGCCGCGAAGGATGCCCGCGATGGCGCCCTGAAAATTCACCAGGACGTCGACCTGTATTCGACCGTGCTCAGCGACGGTGACGCTGTGTCCTTGCCGCTGCGCACCGGACGACGGGCCTGGGTCCAGGTCGCACAGGGTTCGGTACAGGCAAACGGATCGCCGCTTTCTGCGGGTGACGGCGCCGCCATCACCGATGAAGATGCGGTCAGCCTGAGCGCGACCTCCGACGCCGAGGTTCTGATATTCGACATGGCATAAAGACATGGCGTAAAGACATGGCGTAAAATCGAAACGGGCTGTCATGGCCGGATAAATTCGTCTCCGGCCATGATATCTGCCCCTATCCGGTTGATGATTCCACTTTTACACGCCTAACTTCAGGCTTGTTTCCTCTATAGTGGATAACCGTCATGGCCGATCAGGGCTCCGATATCGAAATCGCGCGCGCCGCGAAGCTTCTTCCCATTTCAGAGATCGGCGCAAAGCTCGATATTCCAGCGGACTCCCTGCATCAATACGGCTCGAACAAGGCCAAAATCGATTACGGCTTCCTGGACGACATTGCGGACCGGCCACGGGGCAAGCTGATCCTTGTCACCGCAATCACGCCGACACCCGCCGGCGAAGGCAAGACGACAACGACGGTCGGACTTGGCGACGGGCTCAACCGTATCGGCAAGAAAGCGATGATCTGCGTCCGCGAACCGTCCCTCGGACCGTGTTTCGGCATGAAGGGCGGGGCAGCCGGCGGCGGCCATGCCCAGGTCGTGCCGATGGAAGACATCAACCTGCATTTCACCGGCGACATGCACGCCATCGGTGCCGCGCATAACCTGCTATCGGCAATGATCGACAACCACCTGTACTGGGATAACGAACTGCGCATGGATTCGCGCCGCGTATCCTGGCGACGTGTCGTCGATATCAACGACCGGGCATTGCGCGATATCACGGTCGGCCTTGGCGGCATCGCCAACGGGTTCGCCCGCGAATCCGGCTACGACATCACGGTCGCATCCGAGATCATGGCGATCTTCTGTCTCGCGTCGTCACTCGAAGACCTGGAAAGACGGCTCGGTAATATCGTCGTCGGCCAGACCCGCAAGCGTGAACCCATCACCGCGAAACAATTACAGGCTGACGGCGCAATGGCCGTGCTGCTCAAAGATGCGCTGATGCCCAATCTTGTGCAGACCCTCGAAAACAACCCGGCCTTCGTCCATGGCGGCCCGTTCGCCAATATTGCCCATGGCTGCAACACCGTGATGTCGACGCAAGCCGCCTTGCGCATGTCCGATTACGTCGTCACCGAGGCCGGTTTCGGCGCAGACCTGGGCGCCGAGAAGTTCTTTGATATCAAATGCCGCAAGGCAGGCCTTTCACCGGATGCGGCGGTTATCGTCGCGACCGTGCGGGCGCTGAAGATGCATGGCGGTGTTGCGCGCGACGATCTCGGTACAGAGAACGTCGGCGCCGTGACGGACGGAATTTCGAACCTCCGCTGCCATATCGAGAACATCCAGAAATTCGGGGTAACCCCTGTGGTCGCGATCAACCGGTTCGTGACCGATACTGATGCCGAGATCGCCGCTGTAGTCGCCGCCGTTGCAGATCTTGGCACCGACGTCGTCGAATGCACGCACTGGTCGGATGGGGGTGCCGGAACCGAGGCACTGGCGCACAAGGTGGTCGAGATTGCCGATGGGGGTACATCGTCATTCAAGCCGATTTACCCGGATGAAATGGGCCTGTTCGACAAGATCAACGCGGTCGCACGCGAGGTCTACCGCGCGTCCGAAGCGGTCGCCACCAAGAGCATCCAGGACCAGCTGACGCGTTGGGAAGACGAAGGTTACGGTCACCTGCCGGTCTGCATGGCGAAAACCCAGTACAGCTTTTCCACCGACCCGGAGCGCAAGGGTGCCCCATCTGGTCATATCGTGCCGGTCCGCGAGGTACGGCTGTCTGCCGGTGCCGAATTCGTGGTCGCGATTTGCGGCGATGTCATGACCATGCCGGGCCTGCCACGGGTCCCCGCCGCCAATTCAATCCGCCTCGGCGAGGGCGGGGTGGTGGAGGGTCTGTTCTAGAATCCCCGCGTCCAGCCGGACCCGTTCCCTCATTTTTCAACCCGCGACGGCTAACCCTGTTTCCCAATCGGTCAAAAACCCCTAAAGGGTAATAGATGGCTATCGCTCCGACCCTTTCAGATACAGCCGATACAGGCGAGCCTCCGCACCCCTACCGGTGGGCGATGCTGGGCGGCGTATGGCTGCTGTATTTCGCGTTTGCCGCGTCAATCGCCTCGATTGCGCCACTGGTCTACCGCGTAATGCTTGATCTCGGCATGAACCGGGCCGAAATGGGCACTGTGCTCGCGGCATGGCAGCTGACCTATATTTTCTGTTCGGTGCCCTGTGGCGGGCTGCTGGACAAGTTCGGCCCGCGTCGGACCATGTTTGCAGCCGTCCTGGTGATCGCCGTATCGGTGGCGCTGCGCGGGTTTGCCAGCGACTACGTCACGCTGCTGCTGGCGGTAATGGTGTTCGGGATCGGCGGCCCGCTGATCTCTTCAGGCGCACCGAAGGTGGTCGCCGTATGGTTCACCGGCAAGGAACGCGGCTTCGCAATGGGGATATATTTCACCGGTAACGCCACCGGCGGCATCGTTACTGTCGCGCTGACCAACAGCCTGTTCCTGCCCGCGATGAATGGCAGCTGGCGTGACCTGATGTTTGTCTACGCCGCGTTTATCGTCGTCGCCGGTATCATATGGCTGATGATCAGCGCCCACCCGGCCAGCCGCGCCATGGAAGAAAAGCTCAAAGCGGAACCGAAAAAACGTTCGCGCGACGTGTTCCTAGAACTGATCAATGACCCGATCGTCCGGCTGGTTCTGCTGATGGGACTGTTCATCCTGTTCTACAATCACGGTATGAACCACTGGCTGCCCGACCTGCTGCGGTCCTACGGCATGACGCCGGTCGAGGCCGGGTACTGGGCGGCGATTCCGACTCTGTTCGGTATGATCGCTTCGCTGTCATTGCCGCGCATGGCGACGCCGGAATGGCGCTTCAAGATTTTGTGCGGCCTGTTTATCTGTGCGGCCATCGCGGCGTTGATGGTATTGGCGGCCAGCGGGCCATTACTGGCCGTCGGACTGGTCCTTCAGGGCATGTGCCGCGGCGCGATGACATCTATCTCTATCCTGTTGCTGATTGAAAGCGGCGACGGCAACACCAACCGCGTCGGCGCTGCCAGCGGGCTGTATTTCTCGGTCGGCGAAATCGGCGGCGTGCTGGGGCCGATGTCCATGGGCGCGCTGGCCCACGCGACCGGCAATTTCGATGCATCCCTGTTCATGATGTTCGGCATTGCCTGCCTGCTCGTCCTGATCCTGTTGCGGCTGCGCACGGTCCAGAACGGCATCTCGCGGGCAGCAAAAACCTGATTTCTGAGGCCTGTTTTTCGATGGAAGCCTTCATGGCATCACCCTTGCATGCTAACTTGGCATTCAAGACAATCAGGGACATACCAAAATGACGGCTTCCGATCTTTCCGGCACGACCTGCATCGTTACCGGCGGCGGGCGTGGACTCGGGCGGGCAATGGTTCTGGCGCTTGCCGGTGCGGGCGCGAATGTGACCGCAGCGATGCATATCGCCGACGATATCGAAAGCGAAGCGGCGGGCCTGCCCGGCAAGGTGAAGGCGATGGTCGCCGATATCCGCGACCCGATGCAATGCGCAGAAATCATATCCGACACGGTCGCCACGTTCGGCGGAATCGACACGCTGGTGAACAATGCCGGCGTCGGCATGCTGCTGGTATCGGAAAGCTTTAACCGTACACCGCCGAAATTCTGGGACGTGCAGCCGGAAATCTGGGCACAGATCATCGAGACCAACGTCAATGGCGGTTTCCAGATGGCGCGCGAGGCGGTGCCGCACATGCTCGAAAAAGGCTGGGGCCGCATCGTCAATGTCACCACATCGATCCAGACCATGCAGCGCGCCGGATATTCTCCTTACGGGCCCTCCAAGGCGGCACTGGAAACATCGTCAAGCTGTTGGGCCGAAGACCTTGAAGGTACCGGCGTGACCTGCAACATCCTGATCCCCGGCGGCGCTGCCGATACCAACCTGCTACCCGGCAATCCCGGCGACGAAGGCCGGACCGGTGCCGATGGTATGCTGGTCTCCCCCGACGTCATGCGGGCACCGATAAAATGGCTGGCATCGACACAATCCGACGGCTGGAACGGCAAACGGTTTATCGGCCGCCTGTGGGATGGCAGCCTGCCTGCAGATGAGGCGGCAAAGGCATGCTCCGCCCCTGCGGGGTTCGGAGACCGGGCTTAAGCGTAAAACGCCAACGAATGTCGTCCCGGCCTCGTGCCGGGACCCAGTCTGTTTTTCGAAGTCCAGGATTGATACACCGCAAGACTGGACCCCGGCACAAGGCCGGGGTGACACCTTTGATCGGCTGAGTTGGCGATGGCCGCCGAGTTGCACACCCCGCCAATTCGGTTCATGAACGCCTGATGGAAACCTGGGTCGTCATAACGGTCGCAGCGGCGTTTTTGCAGAACGTCCGCTCGACGCTTCAGAAATACCTGAAGGGCCGGATCGGGACGACGGGCGCAACCTTCGTGCGCTTCGGCTTCGGGCTTCCCTTCGCGTTTCTGTTTCTCGGTATTCTTTGTTACGGGATGGGGTATTCCCTGCCCGCCCTGCACTGGACATTTGCCGGCTGGATCGTTCTCGCGGCACTGGCGCAGATCTTCGCGCAGGCGCTGCTGATCCACCTGTTCAGCTATCGCAATTTTGCCGTCGGCACGGCCTATTCCCGCACCGAACCCGCCCAGGCCGCACTGTTCGGACTTATCTTCCTGTCAGAGACGGTGTCCTGGGTCGTGCTGATGGCAATCGCAATATCTGTCGCCGGCGTCATGCTGATATCCATCGCGCGGACGGAACTGAACCCGACCGCCCTGTTGACCTCACTCGCCAGCCGGACTGTCGCCATCGGGCTGTGTTCCGGCACGTTTTTCGGCATTGCCGCCGTCGGCTATCGCGGTGCATCGCTATCCCTCGGCGGGCCCAACTTCCTGATGCAGGGCGGTGTTACGCTCTGTGCCGCGATTACGTTCCAGACCATCGTGATGATTGTCTTTATCGGGCTGCGCGATCCGGCTGAATTCCGCCGCATTGCAGCCGCATGGAAACCGGCCCTCGCCGTCGGATTCGTCGGCGCATCCGCGTCCTTTGGCTGGTTTACCGCGATGACGCTGGAAAAAGCGGCCGTCGTAAAGGCAGTCGCCCAGATCGAAATGCTGTTCACCTTCGCGTCTACAGTTTTCATCTTCAAGGAGCGGATCAACCGGCTGGAGGTAGCAGGGTGCGTCGCAATCGTCGCCGGCATCCTGCTCCTGCTGCTGATATAGGCAATCGAGTGGTAAAACCCGTAGCAAACTGTCGCAAAATCACCTGGTAAACTTGCGCGCCCGCGCCGCGGACGGTACACAAATCATAGACAGACACACTCCGCATACGGGAGAATGGGATGACCAAATTCGGAATCGGCCAGGGCGTGCCCCGCTGGGAAGACCCGCGCCTGCTGCGCGGCGGCGGACGTTATTCAGATGACCTGAACCGGCCCAACCAAGCCTATGGCTACGTGCTCCGCTCACCGCATGCCAATGCGAAAATTTTGTCGATCGATACCGCCGCGGCAAAGTCCGCCCCGGGCGTACTCGGTGTGTGGACCGGCGAAGATTATGCAGCATCCGGCCTCGGTAATATCCCCTGCGCGGTGCCGCGCCAGAAACCTGACGGCACGCCGATGTTCACGCCGCCCAATGGCGCATTGCGCAAAGGCGCGGTGAAGATGGTCGGCGACCCGGTATGCTGGGTCGTTGCCGAAACTGCGAAGCAGGCGCAGGACGCTGCCGAAACGATCCTGGTGGATTACGAGGAAACCAAGTCGATCACCAACACCGCCCATGCCCTGGACACGGAGTCCGGCAAGGTCTGGGACGAAGCGCCCGATAACGTGTGCTTCGTGTTCGAACTGGGCGACAAGGACAAGACAGACGCGGCCTTTGCGTCAGCCCATCACGTCACAAAGCTCGACATCAATATCACCCGCGTTTCGGTCGCACCGATGGAACCGCGCGCCTGCATCGGCGATTATGATAGATACGACGAACGCTTCACGCTGATCACCGGCACTCAGGGCCCGCACGGTGTACGCGCTGCGATCGCGGAACCGATCCTGAAAGTACCCGCACACAAATTGCGGGTAATTTCCGAAGACATGGGCGGCGCGTTCGGCATGCGTTCCGGTCCGTACCCGGAAAACATTCTGGTCCTGTGGTCGGCAAAGGAACTGGGCCGCCCGGTAAAATGGACCGGTGACCGGACCGACGCCTTCCAGGCAGACGACCAGGCACGCGATAACGTTGTCACCGCCGAACTGGCGCTGGACGAAAACGGCATCTTCGTCGGCCTGCGGGTCTCGACGGTCGCCAATCTCGGCGCATACCTGACCATGCTCGGCCCGCATTCTTCGACCAATAACCTCGGGTCGCTGTCCAACGTCTACAAGACACCGGCGATCTATACCCATGTGACCGGCGTGTTCACCAACACCAATTCCACCGGCCCCTATCGCGGCGCAGGCCGCCCCGAAGCGGTCTATACCGTGGAGCGTGTCATCGACACGGCGGCGCGTGAAATGGGCATCGATGCCGCGGAAATCCGACGGCGCAACATGATTCCGCAGATTTCAGAGCCGTTCAGCACCGGGTTCCTGTTCACGTATGATTCCGGTGAGTTCGAAAAGAACATGGACGGCGCGCTGGACATGATCGAATACAGCGACTTTGCCGCCCGCCGGGCCGACGCCGAAGCCCGGGGCAAGCTGCGCGGTATCGGTATCGCCAACTGCATCGAACAATCCGCCGGCGGGCCGCCCGAATGGGCGCAGATCCGGTTCGATCCGTCGGGCACGGTCACGCTCATCATGGGCACCCACAATCACGGCCAGGGCCATGAAACCATTTTCCGCCAGATGCTGGCGGACATGCTGGGCCTCGAATTCGAACAGGTTCGCCTGCTTCAGGGCGATACAGATGTCGCCATGGCCGGCACCGGTACATTCGGGTCGAGGTCATCGGGCGTCGGTGGCGCATCGATCCAGATGGCGTCGAACAAGATCATCGAGAAGTGCAAGCAGGTGGTGTCGCATCACCTGGAAGTCGCGGTCGAGGATATCGAATTCGATGACGGCACGTTTACGATCGCCGGGACCGACAAGACCATGAGCCTGATGGACGCTGCCAAGAACGCCCAGAGTTTCATGACCGCCCCGCCGGGCTTCGAGGTCGGGTTGGACGAATGGGCCGCATGGTCACCGCCCGCACCGACCTTCCCCAATGGCTGTCATGTCGCCGAGGTCGAGATCGACCCCGATACCGGTACGACCGAAATCGTCCGCTACTGCATGGTCGACGATGTCGGCACCGTCATTAACCCGCTCTTGCTGGCGGGCCAGGTCCATGGTGGTGCGGTACAGGGGATCGGCCAGATCATGTGCGAGAACATGGTGTGGGACGACGAGTCGGGTCAGATGATTTCAGGCTCGTTCATGGACTACACCATGCCGCGCGCCGATGACTGCCCCAGCTTCGAGATGGCCGAAAACGAAGTGCCGAGCCCGACCAATCCGATGGGCATAAAAGGCGCGGGTGAAGCCGGCTGCGTCGGTGCAATGCCCGCGGTGATGAACGCCGTCTGCGATGCGCTGGCGACACGCGGCATCCGAACGTTCGATATGCCGGCATCGCCCAACCGTATATGGCAGGCACTGCAGGACACCCAGTCCCAGCAGGCCGCCGAGTAATACAGGAGAATATCTGACATGGATTTCGATAGCAGCTTCGACGTACCGCTCCCGCCGGACCAGGCGTGGAAAACGCTGATGGATATCGAACGGATAGCCCCCTGCATGCCGGGCGCCGAATTGACGGAAATGGTCGATGACAAGACCTTCAAGGGCAAGGTATCGGTCCGTCTCGGGCCCGTCGCACTGACATTCCAGGGCACTGCCTCCTTCGAGGACATTGATAACGATGCCCACACGGCGAGCGTGAAAGCACAGGGTGCAGACGCCAAGGGCCGTGGCGGCGCCAATGCCAATGTCGCGTTTCATCTGGAACCGTCGGATACCGGATCGACGGTAAAAATCCACACCGACCTGCAGCTATCCGGCTCGGTTGCACAATACGGCCGTGGCGCCGGCATGATCCAGGATCTTGCCAGCCAGATCATCGGTCAGTTCGCCAAGAACCTCGCCGCCCAGATCGAGGCGGACCAGCCAGCATCAGCTCCCGCAGCGTCGCCGGATGCTGCGAGCGATGCCGCCCCGGCGGAAAAACCCGCGGCACCGCCGCCACAGCCCGCGGCACCCGCACAGGTCGGCGGTATGGCATTCAAGGTGCTGTGGAACCAGATCGTCCGGTCAGTCAAATCGCTCTTCGGCGTAAAAAGCTGAAAGCACTTTAAAGGCTGTTCGCGTCATTCACGTGCTGAGATAGGAGTGCCTTCGCAAGGCAACCGTTTTCAGTTCACCGACGCGGCCGGAGCACCCTGCTCTATTTCGGGCCGCGCCGATGTCGGGCCGGCCTGATGATGCACCATTTTCCAGACCCGTCCTTCACGGACAAATACGTTCGTCGCGACCAGGAACGTGTTCATGATCTCCTCGAAACAGATCACGTAGGCTGTATCCCCATATACATGTGCGCGGGGATCGTGACAGAGAATCTCAGGCGATTCGTCATTACGGATAATCGCCTTCCAGCTTTCAACCACGATCTCACGCCCGAAAAGCGGCCCCCATCCGGGATGCAGACAGGCAACCTGGTCGCTGTCGGACCACAGCGCATCCATTGCGTTTTCATCCCTGTCGGCGAAAGCGCGGTAAAAAGCTTCATTTGCAAAGAGAACGGCATCGGTATCTGACATGAATCAAATTGTACCCCAGCGGCGCCGGGATGCAAAACCAGCCACCCACGGGTTTCATTCCGGTCTCGCACAATCGATCACCGCGGGTTGACCCTCGTAATTTCGGTCAATACGATTGAACTAATTTTCGAAACAATAAATTTGCCGGCAGCAAGCCGGTTCGGTTTCAACAGAGGAGACTATCCCCGTGAAAATGCATCACGTTACACTTGCGGCCGCCGCACTCGCACTCACATTGCCCACAGCGGCATCGGCGCAGAACATTACGCTGAAATATCTCACCGCCTGGGACAAGCGTTACGAAGGCACACCCATCATCGCTTATGAATATGGCAAGATGGTCGAGAAAGCGACCAACGGCCGGATCAAGTTCCAGTTCTCCGGCCCTGAAGTCATCAAGCCGAACCAGCAGTTCCAGCCGACCGCTTCCGGCGTGTTCGACATGAACCTGTCGGTCGCTCCTTACTATTTTGGCACCACCGGTGTCCCGATGGCGTTTTTCTCGATGCCGCCATCGACGGAAATCTGGCGTGAGAAAGGCTACTGGCAGTATTCCGACAAGGAAATGCAGCGTTTCGGCCTGAAAATGATCTCGCACCTTCTCGGTGGCAGTACCGCCAGCATGTTCCAGGTGATGCTGAAAGAACCGCTTGATAACTCCATCAAGCCGCTCACCGGTAAAAAAATCCGGGCCAATGCGCTGTATCGCCCTATCGTTGAGCCGCTTGGCGGGTCGATGGTCAATCTCAGCGGCGGCCAGATTTACGCGGCCCTCCAGCGTGGAGTCGTTGACGGCGCGGCGTGGCCGGTCCTCGGTGCCGTTAACTTCAAATGGTACGAAGTCGCCAAATACATGATGCGGCCGCGCTTCGGTGTCTCGCCCTACACGGTGACGATGAACCTGAACAAGTTCAACAAGATGACCAAGGCCGACCAGGAGTTGTTACTGGACCTGGGTCGTAAGTTGGAACAGCAGGCTCCTGCTCCGTTCGACAAGGCGACGAATAACGAGATCGCCAAGTTGAAAGAACTCGGCGTCAAGGAGACCAATGTTAAACCCGAAGTCGCCAAAGACATGATCGACGGCTTTATCAAGGGCATCTGGAATCTCGCCATGGCCGGTAACAAGAAGACCGCCGGACGGGTGATGGAGCTCTATGAAATGGCGAAAGCCAACGGCGACGCACCTGACAGCCTGAAATAGGCTGAAGCAAAGAAAAGAAGAAGCGAGCGCCCCGGTAATGTTTGTTGTGCGTGGAATATGCCGTCTTCATGACGCATTGACTGACGCCGGCTATGCCGCCGGGGCGCTTGCGCTTTTCTCAATGGCCGCAATCTACTGCTTCGAGGTCGTGACGCGATACTTCCTCGGCGTCGCCACGGACTGGGCCAACGATACTTTTTCGAACCTCCTCGTAATTACAATTTTTGCGATGGTGCCGCATGCCACGCGTGCCGGACAGCACATCGCGATCAGCCTTTTATGGGAACTCGTCCCGAGCTGGCGCACAGGCCTGAAATTCATAACCGGCATCGTCGGCGTTGCGGTCTGCGTGTTCGCCGCCTGGATGAGTTTCGGCGAGAACCTGCGTCATATCGAAATGGAACTGGTGACCGAACAGAATCATCCGCTGCCGAAGATCTGGATGTCCGCCTGGATATCCTATGGGTTTATCGGCGCGGCGCTTTATTTTCTGCGGGGACTTATCCCGTTGGAAGCCGTCAAGCCGCAGAGCTGGATTACACCCAAGCGCACTGAAACCGTGGGCGAACTCTGATGGAGTGGTACTGGACACTCACGATAGGCATCGTCCTTCTCGTCGCGTTGTTCATGACGGGCGCGCCTATCTTTCTTGCCTTCCTGATCATCATCGTTTCCGGCGTCGTCATGCTGCTGGGCAATTCCGCCTTCGGGATGGTTGTGAATTCGATTTATGAGACGGGAACCACAGCATCTCTCGGCACGGTGCCCTTATTCATCCTTCTGGGTGAAATCCTGTTCCGATCAGGGTGTATGGAAGTCTTGCTCAACTCGATCGACAAGCTGGTCGGCCGGGTGCGTGGCCGCCAATATATCCTGTCTATTTCGCTCTCAACGGTGCTGGGTGCTCTGTCCGGCTCGGCGATCGCTGTCGGTGCGATGCTCGGCCGGTCTCTGCTGCCGATCATGCGCGGCCGTGGCTACGACACCAAGCTGTCGATCGGCACGATTCTTGCCGGTGCCTGTCTCGCGCCGATCATTCCACCGTCGATTCTGGCGATCATTGTTGGTACCCTTGCCGACGTCTCCATCGCGTCTCTTCTGATCGCCGGCGTGATACCCGGTATCTTCCTCGCGGGGCTTTTCATTGCCGCGTGTCTGATAAAAGTACGACTGAACCCTTCGCTGGCGCCTACCGAAGAAGAAGGCGAAAAAATTGATCTGAAAGGCAAGCTCCATGCCGCCGCCGGCCTGCTGCCCTTCACGTTTATCATCTTCATGGTGATGGGACTGATTATGCTCGGCGTTGCAACACCGTCGGAATCCGCAGCGACGGGCGTTTTCGGCGCTATCATGACCGCCGCCTATTACAAGCGGCTCAGTTTCCGGATGTTGTACGAATCAGTAGGCGAAGCAGCGCTTCTGGCCTCGGTAATTATGCTGATCCTGTGCAGCGCGGTAATGTTTACACAGCTTCTCGCCTTTACCGGTGCGACAGCCGCATTGACCGAAGTCGTGACAACAATGGATGTGAACCGCTGGGTCATGTTCTTCATGATGATGCTGCTGCCGTTCATCCTGTGCATGTTCATCGACCAACTCGGACTGATGCTGATTGTCATTCCGATTTACCTGCCGATCCTGGAAGCTCTTCAGTTCGATCCGGTCTGGTTCTGGCTTCTCTTCCTGCTCAACATCACTCTGGGCGCAATCACACCGCCCTTCGGCTATGTGATGTTCGCCGTGAAGGCAGCCGCACCGGACGTGAGCATGGGCGAAATCTTCAATGCATCGTGGCTGTTCGTCGGGCTGACATTATTCGGCATGCTGGTCATGGCGGCGTTCCCCGATATCGTGACCTTCCTGCCCGAACTGGTTCAGTAGAAAAACCAGCAAAGAAAAACCCCGGCGAATAGCCGGGGTTTTCTATGAAAGCGGGCAATCGCTGACTATTTCAGCTGGACACCTTTGTTATCACCATCGAGAAAGATGTTCGGCTTGAGGAACATCGACAGGATAAGCGCACCCTCCGGTGCCCATGCATCGTGCTGGCTTCCCGGCGGACGCCAAACGTAGTTACCGGCGGTAATTGTGCCTTCATCATCTACAAGAGAACCTTCGAGCACAAAGGTCTGTTCGAGCTCGACATGCTCGTGAAATGTCAGCTTGGAACCCGGCGCCCATTTGAACAGCGCCGTCATCATGCCGGTTTCCTCGTCCTGCATCAGCACCTTCATTTCGATGCCTTCGCAGGGCGTGGGTTTCCACGGGATATCGTCAACCTGTACAAAACGTGACGCAAGATCGGGCAGCGCATCATGATCTTTGAAAAGTGGGGTAACAACAGCCATCGGAAGACCTCCTGATTTTATTCGGTTGAATGCCTCGATGACACTCTCTTCCGGTACTTTCCTACGCCCGGGCCTCTTGCGTCAAGCAGCAGACGCGATAGCCGCATCCGGCGCCTTGCCCGCGACCGTGGTCCGGCGCAGCACCCGCGATTGTGACGGATCGAACCATGTCCGCGCATGCAGGGTGCACAGGTTATCCCACATCACCAGGTCGCCCGGCGTCCACACATGTTCATAACAATGGGCGGGGTCTTCCAGCACCTGGAACAGCTCTTCGAGCAGGGCATCGCTCTCGGCGCGGTCCATGCCGACAATATGGTCCGACATCAGGCGGTTGATATACAGCACCTCGCGCCCGGTTTCCGGGTGACGGATGACAACGGGATGCGCGTAGCGCGGCGCATCGGGCGAACTTTCGTAACGCTTTATCGTGCTGTTGGCATCGTAATCATAAACGTTAAGCGCTTTCAGGCCCTGCAGCCGGCTCTTCATCGCGTCATCCAGCGATTCATAGGCCCGGTAGGCATTGGCGAATTTCGTGTTGCCCCCCTCGGCCGGTATCTCGATCGCGAACAGGATCGTCGCCCGTGACGGGGTTTCATAATAACACTGGTCGGTATGGAACTGCATTTCTCCCTCGGGCAGCACGCTTTCCATGCCGTCGAACTTCTTGTTCGCGACATACATGAAATTCTGCGGCCCCTCGTCGACCACTTTCACGGTGCGCACTTCCTGGCGCGGGCCGAACCATTCGGTAAAGGCGATCTGATCGTCGCCAGACAGATCCTGACCGGGAATAACAATCACGAAATTTTCCAGCCACGCCTGGTGAACTTCCTTCATCACGGCGTCGTCGATGCCGCTCCGCAGGTCGATGCCGGTCAGCCGCGCGCCGATGGCATCAGACATCCGCTGAATTGAAATGGACATGTATTCCTCCACACCGATTATTGCTTCGATATCTTAGTATCGGCGTATCGCCGGTGTCTATCGCTGTCAGTCGTGCCGGATCACGACAAGAAGTTCGGCGGTGTATTTCACCCGATGTCCACCAACGGACATAGCGAAAAATGAAAACGTGCGCTTTCACGCACATGCCACTAACCTTATAAAAAATAGATATGGGAGAAAACAAAAATGAATATATCAATATTGCACACCCGCCTTCCCCTCGCAGGGCTCGTCGCCGCCGGTATACTCGGCGCAGGTTTCGCCGCACCCGCCCTTATAGCGACGCCCGCCGTCGCCGCCGAGATCAAGCTCGCGCATTTCATGTCACCACGCCATCCGATGGACCGTTTCCTGATGCGCCCGTGGACGGAAGAAGTTGCCAAGGCAACCAATAACGCACTGACCATCCGCATTTATCCGGGCGGCGCACTGGGCAAAGGCCCGGTCGCCCAGTTCAAACGCGCGGTCGACGGTGTCGCCGACGTCACGTTCGGCCTGCCAGGGTTTACCTCCAAGCTTTTCCCGCGCACCGGCGTGATCGAACTGCCCGGTGTTGCCAAAGATGCCGTAGTTGCCGCCAACCAGCTCTGGGATGCTTTTCCCCTGCTCGCTCCCGAATGGCGCCGCGTCGAAGTACTCGGATTGTGGACCAATGAGCGCCAGACGCTGATGACCAAGTCGAAGCCGATCCGCACGATCGCCGACCTGAAAGACATGAAAATCCGTGTGCCCTCGAAAGCCCAGGGCGTAACGCTCAAAGCGCTCGGTGCCGTGCCGGTCTTTATGCCGATCAACCGCGTCTATAATGCGCTGAATACAGGTGTCATCGACGGCGTGATGACCGGCCCAAGCACGGTTCTCAGCTTCAAGTTCGACGAAGTTGCGAAATACTTCACCACCGGTTTGCCGCTCGGACGCTCGCCCTTCTTCCTGGTGATGAACCGGGACACCTGGAAAAAGCAGTCTGATGCCCACAAGGACATCATCCGCAAGACCACCGGGCGCGCGATGTCCATCAAAGGCTCCGCGTTCTACATCAAGGCCGGCAAGCGCGGCCTCGGCAAGGTGCGGAAATCCGACAAGCATGAAGTCATCGACATGAAAGGGGCCGCCCTCGCCGAAGCGACCGCCATGCTGATGAAGTCCCGCACCGCGCAGGTCGCCGCACTGGAAAAAAGCGGCGTGCCGGCGAAGAAGATTCTCGCCGCCATGGGCGTGAAATAAGTCGGTTCAGTCCCAAAACGGATCGTTCTGATGGAACGTTACGTCCTTAAACTGAGCGATGCGGTCGGTAGCTGTGTGCGTTTTCTGGCACTCGTCAGCGGTTTGCTGCTGATGGCGTTGATGATGCTCACTGTCGCCGCCGTCTCGCTCAGAAAAATCAACCAACCGATTTTCGGTGCGCAGGATATATCCGAAGCCGGGCTGATCGCGGTCGTGTTCTTTGCAATGGCCTATTCAGGCTGGACCGGCGGCCACATCGCCGTCGACCTGATCGGCAACGTTGTCAAGGGCCGGGCGCTGCAAATGCTCGATTTCGGAGTCCGGCTGGTCTGTGGCCTGTTCTTCATTATCGTCACCTGGATGAGCATAGAACACGGTCTCGATGCGCTTGAATACGGGGACGGGTTCAACCTGCTGCCGATTTTACACTGGCCGTTCTATTTCATCATCGCATTCGGCTCGGGCGTGTTTTCGCTCGTCCTGTTTCTGCTTGCAGCCCGCTCCGCCTGTGGTCTGCCGGAGATAAAGGTTAAATGAGCGAATCCACTATCGGCCTTATCGGCATTGCCGCCCTGTTTATTCTGCTGGCTCTGCGGATGCCCGTCGGCATCGTGATGATGCTGATCGGCGGTGTCGGCGTGTGGGCGATCAACGGTTCCAAGGCAGCACTCGCCACCCTCGGCAGCGAGCCGTTTGTCATCGCATCGAATTTCGAACTACTGATCATCCCGATGTTCGTCCTCATGGGGAACCTCGCGAGCATATCGGGGATGAGCCGTGATCTGTATGGCGCGGCCTATGCGTGGTTCGGTCATTGGCGGGGCGGACTTGCCTGTGCCACGATTGCCGCCTGTGCCGGTTTCGCTGCGCTGTCGGGATCATCCGTCGCCTCGGCAATCACCATGGGCCGCGTCGCCCTGCCGGAAATGCGGCGTTACAACTATCACCAGCGCCTTGCCACCGGCTGCATCGCCGCTGGCGGCACGCTGGGCATCCTGATCCCGCCAAGCACCGGATTTGTCATTTATGCGATCCTGACCGAGGAATCCATCGGCCGGCTGTTTCTGGCCGGCGTTCTACCCGGCCTGCTGCTGACCTTCCTGTTCATGCTCTCGATCGGTATTCAATGCCGCATCAAGCCGGAACTCGGCCCGCCCGGCCCGAAAATGCCGATGCGCCAGCGCATAAAAGCCACGGGACAGGCCGGCGCCATGACCGGCATCATCGTGGTCACCATCGGCGGAATCTATACCGGCTTCTTCACCGCCGGAGAGGCCGCCGGCGTTGGCGCTTTTCTTGCCTTCCTGCTCGCCATTATCCGCCGTTCGGTGAACTGGACCACGATGAGCGACACCCTGCTGCAGACCGTGCGCACCAGCGCCTTCGCCTTCCTGATCCTGATCGGCGCACATGTGTTCAACCCGTTCCTGGCGCTGACGCAGATTCCAACCACCCTGTCCGAAACCCTGATCGGCACGAATTTCGCCCCGCTCGGCATCCTGATGATCCTGCTCGTTGCATTCATCGTGCTCGGCATGTTCCTCGAAGGCTTCGCGATCCTCGTGCTCTCGCTGCCGATCGTGCATCCGTTGATTATCCAGCTCGGCTACGATCCGATCTGGTTCGGCGTGGTTATGGTCATCGTGCTCGAAATGGGGCTGATCAGCCCGCCGGTGGGGGTCAACGTTTTCGTCGTGAAATCCATCGCCGAAGACGTGCCGATGAGCGAGATATTCATCGGAATCATGCCCTTCTGGCTGGCCATGGTCGTCTGCCTCGGCCTGCTGATCGCCTTCCCGCAGATCGCCCTGTTCCTGCCCAATACAATGATTGGCTGACGGGATACTTTCCGGGCGCTGACTCGCGTGATGCTTTTGCGCTATCCTCGGCGCAGAACAGACAAGCAGGATTCCGAACAATGCGCCTCGGCTATTTCACGATGCCCATGCATCCGCTCGACACGGATTACACGACAACCCTGAAACAGGACCGTGAAGCGATCATCCTGTGCGACAAGCTCGGCTACTATGACGCGTTTGTCGGCGAGCACCTGTCGGACGACGCGGAAAACATTACCAATTCGATGCTGTTCCTTGGCACGCTGATCCATTCGACCGAGAACATCATGCTGGGCACCGGCACAACGAACCTGACCCATACACACCCCGTGCTGGTCGCGAGCCACGCCGCCATGTTCGACCACCTGGCCGAGGGCCGGTTCATCCTCGGCATCAGCCCGGGCACGTTGCGGTCGGACCGCGAGGTGCTTGGCATTGCCAATGAAGACATCAACAAGATGTTCGCCGAATCCATCGACGTTATCCTGGCGATCTGGGAGGGCGAAGCGCCCTATGGGATAAAATTTCCCGATAACCGCTGGCAGGTCACAACCGAGAACACGCTGGATGCGCCTTACGGCACCGGCATCATGCAGAAACCCTATCAGGACCCGCGCCCGGAGATTATCGGCACCGTCGTCGCCCCGTTTTCCAAGGGCGTGACCGAAATGGGCAAAAAGGATTTCCACCCCATATCGGCGAATTTCCTGTTCGATAAATGGGCCGCCACCCACTGGGCCAATTACGAGGAAGGCTGTATCGCGGCCGGTCGCAAGGCCGATCCTGGCGACTGGCGCATCGCGCGCACCATCTTTGTCGCCGATGACGAAAAGGTGGCGCAAAGTTATGGCAAGACCGACGCCAACAGCCCCTACCGTTTCTATTACAACCAGCTTGTCTACAAGCTGACCAAGGGCGGCCGCCAGGCCGTGTTCAAACACGAACGCGACGAGCCCGACGAGGCCGTCACACTGGACCGGGTGATGGACGATCTGGTGATCTGCGGCGGTGTCGACAGTGTCGTCGATCAGATACTCGCCTTCCGCGAGGTTACCGGTCCGTTCGGCGAACTCGTTGTCGCCGGGATGGACTGGGTCGACGAAGACCTGACCAAGCGTTCTCTCCAGCTGATGGCCGAAGAGGTCATGCCGCGGGTCAATGCAGCACTGGGCGAAACGGCAGACAGAGTGGCGGCGGAATAGAACCATGACGGACGGCTTTGTAAAAAACTGCTGGTATCCCGCAGCAACAGCGCGGGAACTTGGCCGCGAGCTGATCGGCCGCACCTACCTGAATGAGCCGGTCGTGCTCTACCGCCGCGAAGACGGCACGCCGGTCGCCATGGAGGACCGCTGCGCCCACCGGTTTCTGCCGCTGTCGAAAGGCCGCCTGGTCGGCGACCGGGTTCAATGCGGCTATCACGGGCTTGAATTCGACGGCAGTGGCGCCTGTGTCCACGCGCCGGGCCAGAAATCACCGCCCGAAAACGCGAATCTCCGCACGTTCCCGCTTGCCGAAAAATGGCACCTTGTCTGGATCTGGATGGGTGACCCGGCACTGGCCGACGAGGCGTTGATTCACGATATCTGGCGCTGCGATCACCCGGACTGGACCTGCATCGTCGGCGAACCATTCCACATTAACGGCGATTACCGGCTGTTTACCGACAACCTGCTCGACCCCAGCCATGTCTCCTTCGTCCATCAATCGACGCTCGGCACCGGCGATGTCGCTGAAATCCCGCAAATCGCCACTCAGGACGGCACCACGGTTACCGTCACAAGATGGATCCTCGACCGCCCGGCGGCGCCGATCTATGCCAAGCTCGGCGGGTTTACCGGCAATGTCGACCGCTGGCAGATCATGACGTTTTCACCGCCTTCCATGATCGAAGCCGATATGGGCAGCGCCACCGTCAATACCGGCGCGCCGGACGGCGATCGCAGCCAGGGGATCGAGCTGCGTTCCTACAACATTGCGACACCCGAAACCGAACAATCCTGCCATTATTTCTGGACCCACGTGCGCAATTTCGCGCTCGACGACGCCGCCATGAGCGCGCAGATCGAAGCCGGCTTCATCGAAGCGTTTAGCGAAGACGTCGATATAATCGAAGCCGTCCAGGCGGGCCTCAACCGCTACCCCGACCTCAGCCCGGTCAATCTCGCCATCGACGGCGGCCCGGTGCGGGCGCGGCGCGTGATCGACGATCTGGTTGCGGCGGAGGCTAATGGCTCTAAAGTCAGGGCCGCAGAATAAGCGCTACTCCGCCGCTTCGCCCTTTCCGGCGCGTCCCGATCCCATATTCCCCGGCGCCAGATCCTGCCAGTTTTCGGATTGTGGAATTACCGAATCCGGAATCGCGGCCACTGACGAATAATCCTCGATCTTCAGCCCCAGCGGGTCCTTGCCTGCCTCGTTGAGCGCGACCGACTCCAGCAGGCGGCGGCGCAGGCGGATCACGGCTTCGTCGCTCGGCACCAGATATTCCTGCGTGCGGTCGATGATCGGCGTCATCGACATGGCGATAACCGCGTCTTCCTGTTCTATCCCGGCAAACCCGGACCAGTTCTGACCCGCCATGCTTTCGCGGTCCTGGCCCAGCCGGTCGTCCCAGCTGGCGGTAAAATTGCAGTCATTGTCATTCCAGAACCGCGGATCGGCGAGCCCCATGGTATCGATGATCAGCTGGCGGTCCTGTTTGTCCGGCCCGTGAAACACCAGATAGGTCGCCGTCAGGTCGTCCTGCATGGGGATTTCGAGCACGTAGAACTGGAACGCATTGGCGGGAATGATCCGCCCGGTGGGCAGCATGACCGGCGTGATCCGCACGCTCCAGGTCGGTGATCCGTCCGCCCCCGGTCCGCCATCGCGGAGCGCGGCGTATTGAAATCCGTATGGCGTATCCTCGATGCCGAGATCGGGCGTCGCATCGAACACGGTCGATGTCATATACATGTCCGCCTTGCTCGATGACGGACCGTCGGCATCAGCACCGGTTCCCCAGCCCTTGCCGTCATCCTGATCGGTCTTGCCGTCGACAAACGCCGAATCCTTCCATCCGGGGTTCATCATGTTCATGTGCAGAATGCCGACATGCGCCGAATCCGTACCGCCCTCGTAAAGCTGCAGATAGTTCACCGGTGTGTTGATGCGCAGCACGACGTAGTTTTCTTCAGGCGCGTCGAACCAGCCGTATTTCTGGAAGGGCGGTTGCTTGTCGGCATCGCCGATATACGTCCAGATCATGCCGCCGGCCTCTATGGCCGGATAGGCAGGCTGTCTGATCTTCTCGCGCACATTCGGTGACGCGTGGTTCGGCGTCTCGGTAATCCTGCCATCGGTGCAGAATTTCCAGCCATGGAGCAGACAGCGCAGCCCGCCTTCCTCGTTCCGGCCCAGCGCCAGCGAGGCGCGGCGGTGGACGCAGAATTCATCGAGCACACCGATCTTGCCCTCGGTATCGCGGAACACGACCAGATATTCGCCGAGCAATTGCGTGCGCAACGGCGCGCCGTCAGGTTCGGCGACCTGATGGGCAGAACAGACCGGCAGCCAGAACCGGCGCATCATGCGGCCCATCGGTGTATCCCGGCCGGTGCGGGTAAGTCTCTCGTTCTCTTCGGCGCTGATCATGGGTGCGTCCCCGGGCAGTTTATTGTTTATATTGCGGAAATTCTGACCGATCGCCCCCTGAACGGCAAGCTATGCAATGGACAGGGCAACGGAATATGTGCCCCCCGCCCGGCCGTGCCCATCCCAGATTATGCGGCCCAGGTGCTGCAATTCGGGTCGCAAAATGAAGGTAAACCGGTGCAAAATTTTACATTCGCGTAAAAAAAATCATTACCAGTAAAGGTAACCCATTGTAATATAACGAATATTAATTATGGCACATGTCTTGCATTAGCCTACCTCAACACCCATTTGCCAGTAGTTGAAGTAGAGTCAGTAGAGTGAGTAGTGCTATGAAAAAGACCGTCCTTGCCGCCATTGTCGGCGCAATGTTCCTGCTTCCCTTCCACACCACTGCCCAGGCGGCGGCGAACGAGGCGGAGATAAACAACTGTATCCGCGCCATCGCCCAGCAGGAGCGTTCATCCGCCCGCAGCACCAAGGGCGACGAACGACGCGCCCTCATCAAGGCCCTCGGCAAGATCAAAATGGCCTGCGTAAACGGCCAGATTGAACAGGCCTATAACGCTGCCGCCAAGCTTCAGCTCGACCCGCAACAGGCAGACGCAAACTAGCAGGGTCGGTTTCCCGAATCCGGCGGCCGTCAGCACACCGGTCAGTGCCGGTGCTGATGCCCGCCGCCGGTTCCGCGACCCCCATCTCCGTGACCGCCATATCCGCGTAGCCGGTCGTAAAGCGCGATCTGATGACGGGACAATGCGTCCTTCATCGCCAGATGATATTTCAGATGCGTCGCCCTGAGGCGCGCGTCCAGCGCGCCGATTTCTGCTGTCTGCCGCACCAGAAGAGTTTCCGTAACGCGGCCCGACCGGAACAGGGATTCGAGCGCGGTTTCCGCCTCGACAAGCGCCGTTCCCAAAGGCACCGCCTCTGCCTGCATCTCGTCAAACAGCTTCTGCGCTGCCGCTTTCTGTTCAGCGGTCAGACCAAGGCCGTCGGCAAGGTCGATAACGTGCCTTGGCCCGGGATACCCGTTCAGTTCCGCGGCGAGCGCATATCCCGCTCCTTTGCCGGTCCTCAACGCGTCTATGCGCTCGGCCGACATTGCTTTTACGGGCCGGTCTGTGAACGCCTTATACGGAGACGCGGCGATTGTGCCGATGGCGACAATGCCAAGACCGAGGATCAAAACCGCTTTCTTCATACCGCACTCCTTCTGGTTCATAGGGTCACACGAAAATTGTCGCCCTGCTCCGCCGCTGGTTCGCTGATATGGCGGCACTTCAGCATCCCCGTATCGACGCTTATGCCAACAGGCGTGCCATCACATGGACATCGTACACATCGTCATCCAGCCGAAAACTGCGCCGCAAGGTGCCCTCGACCTCGAATCCGTTTCGTTCATACAGGGCGACCGCCGGCGTATTGGCGGAAACAACGGCCAGCTGCACGCGTTCAATCGCGTTCTGTTGCGCCCAGTCGAGTACAAATTGAACAAGCGCCGTCCCGACCCGGACCCGGCGCCATTGCGCATCGACACCGATATCCAGTTGGAGAACCCTTTCACGCTCCGGCGGCGGGTGGCGGCGGCATATGGCAAGCCCTGCCAGTTCGCCGCTGCATTCGGCAACAAATATCCGAAATAACCCGTCATCGGACGTCGCCCCGATCACGGACCGGAGAAGTTCGACCCCGGTCACGGGATCAAACCCCGAAACGACCATAAAAGGATCATTACGGCCGAGCTGCTGCACCAGCGCGGCCAATGAGGCCGCGTCCGCTTCCGTTGCCTCGCGGATGATCGGAATGAGCGACCGGGGCTCTTTTATATTCGGAGACATTTTCAACTCGCCTTTCGGGGTGCCCGGAAACCCACCTATTCCGCCGCAATCGCCGGGGTGTCATATGCAGTGATGCGTGGCGCTTCCCCGTCATACCGCTCGATATCGACCAGGGCCGACTGCGCGATGCAGCTTTGCGCGAGCTTTGACGAGCCCTTGTCGACCGTCAGCACATTGGGATTTCCGTGTTTTTCCAGGCTGCCGATATCGCCCGCATCCAGCGGGTCGAGCCAGGCACCGGTCGACAGGCGCACCACGCCGGGACGTATCCGGTCGGTCACCACCGCACCTGCAAGGCAGGCGCCCCGATCATTGAACAGACGCACGATATCGCCGTCGCCAATGCCCCGCGATGCCGCATCATCCGGGTGCAGCCAGACGGGTTCGCGGCCGGCCACCTTTGTATCCTGGCTGGGGCCGCCGAAATCGAGCTGGCTGTGCATCCGGCGCAGCGGCTGGTTCGATATCAGATGCAGCGGATGGCGCGCGGCCTTGTCGGAACCCAGCCATTCGACAGGTTCCAGCCAGGCGGGATGACCGGGGCAGTCGTCATAGCCGAACCCGTCGATGGTCTCCGAGAATATCTCGATCTTGCCCGACGGTGTTTTGAGAGCCGCTTTTTCGGGATCATTGCGAAACGCCTCGAACAATATCTGCGACTCCTCGGGTGTCTCGAATTCGAAAACGCCCTGTTCCCAGAACGCGTCAAAACCCGGCATCTCTATTTCAAGCCGCGATGCGTTCTGGCGCGCCACATCATACATATGACGCAGCCAGTCCATCTCGTCCCGGCCCTCGGTATAGGCCTCCCCGACGCCAAGCCGTTCCGCCAATCCGGCGAAAATGTCGTAATCGCTGCGCGCCTCGCCGACCGGCGGCACGGCCTGCTGCATGGCGATGAAAAACCGGTCGCGCAGGCCACAGCCGATATCATTGCGTTCCAGGGTCGTCGTCACCGGCAGCACGATATCCGCACGGCGCGCCGCGGGCGTCCACCATGGCTCATGCACGATAATGGTTTCCGGTTTCTGCCAAGCCGTGAGAAAGCGGTTCAGATCCTGCTGCTTGTGGAACGGATTGCCGCCCGCCCAGTAAACCAGCCGGATATCGGGATAGGTCAGTTTATTGCCGTTGAAGTCGAACTCGGCGCCGGGGTTGAGCAGCATGTCGACCACGCGGGCGACCGGCACATAGGCTTTGACGTTGTTCTTCCCCTTGGCGAGACCGATGCCCGGCATTCTGGATGACGGCGCGCCGGTCGTACCGATGGAACCGTAGCCGATGCCCACCCCGCCGCCCGGCAGGCCAATCTGGCCCAGCATGGCCGCCAGCGTGATCGCCATCCAGCAGGGCTGTTCGCCATGATCGCTGCGCTGGACGGACCAGCTCATCGAAATCATCGTCCGCGTCGCCGCCATGCGCCGGGCGAGGCTGCGGATCGTGTCCGCATCAATACCGGAAATCTCTGCGGCCCAGTCGGCATCCTTGGCGAGACCGTCCGTCTCACCGATCAGGTAGGCATGAAAGCGGTTAAAGCCGGTGCAGCACCGGCCGAGAAAATCCGGGTCGTGCAGGCCTTCTGCAACCAGCGTATAGGCGAGGCCGAGCATGACAGCGGTGTCGGTATTCGGCCGGGCGGCCAGCCATTCGGCATCCAGCTCGTCGAGGAAATCGTCCCGCACCGGGCTGATCTGGACGTATTCAATCCCGGCGGCACGGGCATCCCGCAGGTAATTCTGGGTTTCGTGCCGGGCGAACCCGTCTTTCGACACCTGGCTGTTTTTCGGCGACACGCCGCCAAACGACACCATCAGCTTGGTGTTTTCGACAATGCCGGGCCAACTCGTCGGACGCAGCACCGGCTCCATCGAGCCTGTCACGCGCGGCACGATCACCGAGGCCGAGCCGAAGGAATAGTTCGTCACCTGATCGACGAAACCGCCGATATCGTTGAGAAACCGCTTCAGCTGGGTTTCCGCCGAATGGAACGACCCGGCACTCCCCCAGCCGGACGAGCCGAAAATTGCTTCATTGCCGTGCTCGGTCCGCACCCGGTCCAGCTCCGCCGCGACAAGCTCCAGCGCCTTTTCCCACGACACGGCAACAAACGGCTCGGTCCCGCGTCCCGACGTGTCGCTGTTATGGCCGTCTTCGAGCCAGCCCTTGCGCACCATCGGCTGCTCGATCCGGCACTCATGATGCACCACCCCCGGCATTGCCTGGATCATCGGTGACGGTTCGGGGTCACCCTCGAACGCCGTGATGCCGGTAACGCGGCCGCCCTCGGTCTGCACCCGGTAAGCGCCCCAGTGGGAAACCGTGAGGGGATCGGTGGGGGTCTGGTCGGTCATGATGGTGGCTCCGGGAAAAGACGAATGGGCACTGAACGTGTCAGTCTAGAGCACCGTCCGCACTTCCCATAATTCGGGGAAAAACCTTATATCGAGTGCTTTCTGCAGATAAGCCACGCCCGCCGTGCCGCCGGTACCGCGCTTGTTGCCGATGATGCGCTCCACCGTGGTGACGTGGCGGAAGCGCCATTGCTGGAACCAGTCTTCGAGATCGACCAGTTCCTCGGCGAGCTCGTACTCGGTCCAGTGGTTTTCCGTATCGCGATAGACCTGCAGCCATATATCGGTAACGCCGGGATGCGTCGTGTAGCGCTCTGTCACGTCACGGGTCAGCACGTCTTCCGGCACGGCAAGGCCCTTTCGCGCAAGCAGGCGGAGGACGACATCATACAATGTCGGGCTTTCAAGGGTTTCCTGCAGGATCCGGTAATGCTCGGGCCGGTCGCGATGCGGTTCCAGCATGGCGCGGTTCTTGTTGCCGAACAGGAATTCGATCTGGCGGTACTGAAACGACTGGAACCCGGACGAATGGCCGAGCGCGTCGCGGAAAGTCAGGTAATCCGCCGGGGTCAGGGTCGACAGCACATCCCAGGACTGGATCAGCTGCGACTGAATGCGCCCGATCCGCGCCAGCATCTTGAAGGCAGGGCGCAGGTCATCTGCTTCTATCGCGGCTATGGCGGCGCGCATTTCGTGCAGCGCCAGCTTCATCCAGAGCTCGGTCGTCTGGTGAATGACGATAAAGAGCTGCTCGTCATGCTTGTCCGAGACCGGGCGCTGTGCCGACAGGATAGAATCGAGCTGCAGGTAATCGCCATACGTCATGTCCTCGGCGAAATCGGTATGCGCACCCTCGGGCAGCGTGGACGGCTTTTCGTCGTCGCTCATGTCACGGCTGCCTTTATTCTGAAGTCGGGATTGTCCCATTCGCGTTTATCCATCACGTGGCGCAGGTGGGTGACCGCATTCCACAGATCCTGGTAGCGCAGGTAAAGCGGCGCGAAGCCGAAACGAAGGATATCGGGCGTCCGGAAATCGCCGACCACCCCGCGGGCGATCAATGCCTGGATGATGGCGTAACCTTCATCGTGGCGGAAACAGACCTGGCTGCCGCGGTTACCGGCATCAGCCGGGCTCGCGAGCGTCAGGCCGTGATCGCCGCATTCCTGCGCGACCAGGGCGGCGAAACATTCAGTCATCAAGATGGATTTGCGGCGCAGGTCCTCGGCATCGGCTTCCAGATACAGATCGACGCCTTCCTCCAGCGCGACGAGGGCCAGGATCGCCGGCGTGCCCGCAAGATGGCGCGTAATACCTTCCGCCGGGCGGTAGCGCTGTTCGAAATCGAAAGGTGCCGCATGTCCCATCCAGCCCGAAAGCGGCTGATGCGCCGCATCCTGGTGCCGCGCCGCGACGAACAGAAACGCCGGCGCGCCCGGTCCACCGTTCAGATACTTGTAACCGCAGCCGACGGCGAAATCGGCATGGGCGCCGTTCAGGTCCACCGGCACCGCACCCGCCGAATGCGCGAGATCCCACAGCATCAACGCGCCCGCTGCGTGGGCCGAGGCCGTCACCGATGTCATATCGAGCATGGCCCCGGTGCGGTAATCGACATGGGTCAGCATAACAACCGCGACCTCGTCGGTAACGGCCGCCGCGACGTTTTCCCTGTCGACTGTCCGCACCTCGTATCCGGCGCCGAGGACCGAGACCAGTCCTTCGGCCATGTAGATGTCAGTTGGGAAGTTGCCGTCCTCTGTCAGGATCACCTTGCGCTCGGGGCGCAGCGCGCAGGCCGCGGCGAGGAGCTTGAACAGGTTCACCGATGTGGAATCCGCAGCGACCACTTCGCCAGGTGCCGCACCGATGATGCGCGCGATCTTGTCGCCGATACTCTGCGGCAGGCGCAGCCAGCCATGCGTGTTCCAGCTCGTGATCAGCGACTGGCCCCACTCTTCACGGGTCACATCGATCAGCCGGGTGAGGGTCCGACGCGGCAAAGGGCCGAGCGAATTGCCGTCGAGATAAATGACACCTTCCGGCAGCTCGAACTGCTCGCGGAACGGGCCCAACGGATCTTCGCGATCAAGCGCCGAAAGTGTCTCGCTGGTGATCATGGTGTCTCAAACTTGAGACAAGGTTTTCGCGCCACACACCCAAAGATCGAAATCGTTGTGTTCATACGACCGATTAGAGCGCACCTGCCCCGATATTTCCACAATTTCGCCGCAGCCCCGCCTCAATCGGATCGCTTACTGCACGCCTGAAACAACCAACCCCCTCTTTCCGACAGGTCCGAAGACGAAAGGAACATGCTATGACATTGATAAAAAACGCACTTATCGCCGGCAGCATCGCCGGACTTCTATCCGCCTGCTCCGGCACGCTGATCCAGGCCGAGCGCGCCGCTCCGGCAACCGATCCGTTCGCGGCCGCCCTGCAGACCGGATATGCAACCCTTGCCCGCGAAGAGCTTGATGAAAGCGATTTCAGCGACGCCGATACATTTGCCGGCCGTGCCCTTTCCGCCGCCAACGGCAAACCGCCCGCGCCTGAAAACTTCGATGCGCGCAAAATACCGGCGGAGACGCTGCCGGCGCTTGTCGATGCGCGGAACCGGTTGCTTGCCGTCCTCGATGGCGGCGCACGGAGGACGCTGCCCGGCAAAGCAGCAGCGGCACAACTCGCCTTCGATTGCTGGATGCAGGAACAGGAAGAAAACTTCCAGCCGGGCGATATTGCAGCCTGCCGCGATCGCTTCACCGCAGCCCTCGGCCTGCTTGAAAGCAAACGACTCGCCAGCGCCGCACCGGCACGCCCGCTCCCGACACCGACGTCGCTGAAAACCACGATGCGCCCGACACAGCTCTCGACGCGGTTCGTGATATACTTTGACCTGGACACCGCAAGCCTGGTCCCGGGTTCCGAATCCGAGATCACACGGGCGGCGGCAGCCGCGCGGCGCTCAGGTGCGGCAATGGTGCGCGTCACCGGTCATGCCGACCGGTCGGGTTCCACCGGTCACAACATGAAACTGAGCCGCGCACGGGCGCAGGAGGTGGTGCGTGCATTACGACGCCTCGGCCTGCCGGAAATCGGCGTCGCCACCCAGGCATATGGTGAAGAAAAGCCGCAGGTACTGACTGAAGACGGCGCTGTCGAAGCACGTAACCGGCGCGTCGAGATCGAACTGACGCATTAAGCCTGTTTCGAGACCAATACGAAAAAGCGCGGACCGTAGGGTCCGCGCTTTTTCAATTCAACATCGACGAGCTCTAAGCGGGCGCCGGAATATTCGTGACGAGCTGGGCAATCTTGCCGGTCAGCTGCGCACCGATTTCTCCACCCTCACCCTTGAGATTATGTTCGAGGACAAAATCAACCGCTGCAAAATGTGCCGCGATGACTTTAAGCTGCTTGTCGCTGGCCGAGGCGGTTTCGACCCTCAGGTAATTGCACAAAGAGCCGCCGACGGTCGTCAGCAGGTCATAGCCGAACGACCCGCCCTGCCCTTTAACGTTATGCACGACCTCAAAGATGGCGCGAATCTCCGCCTGGTTGTCGCCCGGCTTGTCATTGGCGGCGGCAAGCGCCTGCTTGGCGCGGGCAATATCCTCTCCGATCCATTCGAGAAAACTGTCAGCAAGCGCGGCAACGGCGGCCTCCGCATCCCGGACCGCATCCGGCACGGCATCGGCGTCCAATTCAGGTGGGGCCGGTTGCGCGGCGTTGGTGTCCACTAGATTTCTCCTGATCACGGCACACCCTCAGAACAGGTTTCAGGCGCGCCATATTTGTAATTTCAGGAGTATTAAACGCCGGGCACGTTAATACGCCGTTAACGCCAAACACCCGCGGTTACCGCGAGTTTCATCGTATTGCAAAGATATACAATGCAGTTTTTCACCCTCGCCGCGACTTGCAAAACCACGGGCGGAGTCGTAAACCGTTAAGGACAATTAATGTCTGAATTTGGACGGTCGCCGGATCGTCGCCAACACACTCTAAGGAGCCAAAATGAAAAACAGGCTTGGTATTTTTACGATTTCCGCACTGACAGCGGTTGCGAGCACAGCCCATGCCCATCCGGGAACGGAAGTCGGCGGCGGTTTCCTGCACCCCGTAGCCGGTGTTGACCACCTGGTCGCCCTTGTCGCCAGCGCGCCCGTCGGCCTGCTGATCGTCGGCGGCGTTGCCCTTGCCGGTGCCGTAATTGGCGCCGGGATGATGATCCGGCGCAGCCGCCAGGGCTGATCCCCCGATTTCGGGCGTTGAGCCCAAAAAAAGCCGCCGGTGTCTGCCGGCGGCTTTTTTCATGCCGGTTCGTGGCCGGTCGTTTGTGTCATGAATCGGCAAAATCCCGGCGCTCTGCAATACGCGATACGGCATAGCCGAACACCAACCCCCAGAAGGCAGCGCCGATACCGAATATCGAGACACCGGCCACGGTAATCAGAAACGTGACCAGCGCCCCGAGGGAAAACTTACCCCCGAACCCGCTGACGAAAGCCGATTGCAGCACCGGCATCATCGCGAGCCCCGCGAGAGTTGCGATAAATGCCGCGGGCAACGCCATGCCCACCTGTACCGCCGTCGGGGCGAGAATGCCGAAGATCAGGATAAAAATTCCGAACCAGATCCCGCCGACAAAACGCCAGGCGGGATCGCCGGACACGTTCAGAATCGCGTTGGCCGGCGCGGTGACCACCGTCGGCACACAGCCCAGCATGCCGTAAACAACAGTGCCACTGCCACAAAGAAGGGTCGCCATGTTTTCAGGCGGCCGATAGCCGGCATTGCGCGCGATGGCAAACCCCTGAGTGTTGTGAATGCCGACCACTGTGACGGTCAGCGGAATAACCAGCTCAACAATCGCCGTCAGGTTAAAAACAGGTCGGAATATGATCGGCTCTGCGACCTTTAGCGCCATATCGCCGGTGGGACCGAACGAGCCTGTCACGACAATGGCGATTGATCCGGCAACGAGCGCCGCAAGTACGGGCGGAAACCGGCGCTGAACCGTCGGGACCGCCATCACCGCGAGATAGCCCGCAACCATAGAGCCTGCAATCCAGATACTGCTATCAAACGCACCGATCATGCGCATCCCGTAGGGCAGGAAAACGCCCGCGACCATCGCCATGATAATCGGTTCGGGCAGTGCTGCGGTGACCCGCCGGATCAGGCCGGTCACAGCCAGCAGGAGGATAAGCGCCCCGGTCACCAGGTAAGCACCGACAAGTTCCGGCATCGAAAAATGCATGAGCGCCGGACCGACAATCACCACACCCGGCATACTGTAGCCAATGGTCAATGGCTGACGGTACAGGTAGCAGACCCCGAGCGACAGAACGCCGCTTAACGCATAGGCGGCAAACAGCCACGCCGCAATTACGTCTCCCGGCAGCGACGCTGCCGCACCCACCGCGAGAATCATCGCCCCCGGCCCGGTCGCGGCAAATAGAAATGCGCTGAACCCGTTGACCAGGTTGTGCCCGAAGGCATGACGCAACATGCCGACAAGGCCGGGCAATGGGCGCACTAAAGGTTCTATCGCAGATTTACGTTCCACCATGTGACTGTTCGTCCCTTCCTCTCCGCTGATAGCAGATCAGACGTACCCGGCAAAGTCGCGTCCGAACTCTCGACCTGCGTACACGCCACAGGCCGGGAAGAACAGCCAAACGGCACCAATCCGTCAAGGATCGGTTAACCAGGTAATTTCACGCTAATTAAATCCGGCGGCAGTAAGACAGATAAGGGGAAACTCTTAGCCATGATGGCGCAAAGACATGCAGGAACGCAGACCCACACGACGCGCTAAGCGCAGAGGCCGGAAGCGGATCGCTTTCAGCATTGTCATGCTCGGTCTTGTTATCTCGGCCCACCACCTTCTGGCATCCCTGGAGACCACATCGATCGCCGCGCTCGAGCAAAACAGCGCCGCCAAGAAAATCGGGATGCTTGCAGCACAGGCTGCTGCGCGGGCGCGGCAGAACGGCGCCACCGGTTTCAGAGAATTGCAGAATGATGACCACAATACCCTGCCTGGCCCGGCTGCGGCGGGACTTGCCATGAGGCTCAGCGGCAGCCCCGCATTGCAGGCCCGTTTCCGCCAGATCCAGAAAGCCACGGCAAGAGCGCTGAACAAGGCCTCGACCGAGGGCAGGAAACTTTCGACCCTGGCGACACCCCTACCGGCGGTGATTGGCACCCGGGGCGATAACGACGGCAGACTCTAAACGGCACCCGCGGGCGGAAATACCGATCCACCCCTGGCAGAGGATAACTCTGCCAGGGCAAATCGGCGCCGTGCGCGACGACACGCTTTTAGAAATCCGAATGGAGCTCCATCAGAGCCTGCCGGTCAGGTCGCAATGCTGGGACGCTCAGCGATCCGCGCCCGCCAGGCGGCGAGGTGCACATAATCCTGCGGTATTTCGATCTTCGCGAAATCCGCAAATCCCAGACCTATGAAAGCGGTGATATCCGCGACCGAGAACCCGTCACCCGCCAGGTAGGGCCGTTTAGCCAGTACGCCATCCAGATAAGCCATCCCGGCAAGTGCCCGGTCCCGTTGGTGTTCGCCCCATTCTGCGTTCTGGTAACCTTCGATATCCGGCCCGAGACCCGGGGTCGCGTGATGGAAATAGGCGGATACCGCATCCATCACGCCAGCTTCGGCGCGCCGCTGCATCATGTTGATGACAGCCCGTTCCTGAGGCGTTCGGCCGGTCAGCGTCGGCTCGCCCGAGACGTGGTCCAGATATTCGGTGATCGCGGTACATTCAGAGATGGTCGTGCCGTCTTCAAGTTCGAGCACAGGCACGGCACCGCTGGGGTTTTTTTCAAGGAACGTCGCCGCCCGGTGTTCACCCGCCAGTAAATCGATCTGCACGAACTCCACCTGATCAGTGAGGTTTTTCTCGGCCAGAGCAACACGGACACGCGCCGGGTTCGGGAAGCCTTCAAACTCATAAACTTTCATCTCGATACACCTTCTATGTTTTATGAAACCTGTCTACCTACTGATCGGTAGGTTGCCATACCCTGCCTGTCAACCCTATCTAGTGATAGGTAATCACGAAGATGGAAATGAAATGAGCGACACGATCACCAGATTGCTGGATGCAGCGGAAACCGGCATCCGCCTGCGCGGCTATCATGCGGTGAGTTTTCGCGACCTGGCGGAAGAGCTGGGAATCAAAAGCTCCAGCGTTCACTACTATTTCCGACAAAAGGAAGACCTCGGACTGGCCGTTGTCGAGAGATACACCGAACGTGTTTTCGCCGCACTCACAGCCGAGACGGCGAATACCGAAACACCGATCGATTATCTGACGGCATTCGTCTCGGTATACCGCCACGCGCTTAAAGGATCGGACAGCATATGCCTGTGCGGCATGCTCGGCGCAGAAAGTGCGGGCCTACCGGAAAAACTGGCCGCCGCTGTCGCCGCCTTCTTTCAGGAAAACATCGACCGGATCGCCGCGAACCTGCCCCGAACCATGCCGGCGAAAGCACGCCGCGAAAAAGCGACCCATATACTGGCCACCCTGCAAGGCGCGATGACCGTTGCGACCAGCCTGAAATCACACAAGGTATTCGACAACGCAGTAAGGGACCTGCTGGCAGGCGCAGAGGTTTGATCGCTATCAGAGAGGGCCGGCAATGGCCGGGGCCGTCCGATTAAACTGTCTGGGTCATGTAAAAGAGGGAGAGTGGTGCACCCGAAGAGATTCGAACTCCTAACCTCCTGATTCGTAGTCAGGTGCTCTATCCAGTTGAGCTACGGGTGCACGACGGCAGGTGTATAGCCAATGCGCGCCAGCGGTGCAATGCGTACTTTAGGGGGGTTCAGGAAAATCTCGAACAGATCGAACATGTCCCGACACGGCGACAGATCGCGCATCTCCTCCAAGATGTCCCGATTGCGATCAATCTTGGACACTATACGCGGAGCCGATTCAGTCCGACGGCCGGCTGGAGACACAAAAAAGGAATAGATTCGTGCAGGTTTTCGCCGGTAGCGCCGCTAAATCGGCGTTTTTGTGGGCATAATCGCAGCAAACGCGCTGATATCGGGCAACAAAAGGTTGATTCAGCGCTGATCAGGCCAACCGGTAGTGCCGAATATGACACGGACAATCGGCTTGTAGAGGGCGAATCGTTAAAGTAATATGCGCTCTGGTCGGCTCGGGTTAGTGAATTGTTACTATTTTCCAATTATTTGCTGAGACCTCGTTGTCGAACCGTTGAAATGAAATATTGGGGGTAAGGCCGAACATGGCCCGAGTGATAACCCGAACACGAACTGCGAAAAACTGTGTAACTCTTATTCTGGCGGCTGGTTTGCTTGGCGGGTGCTCAATGGCATCCGACGCATTGTGGCCGTCGCTGACGGGCGAAGACCCCGCCAGCAGCACGAGTGCGAGCAACATCCCTGCATCTCAGGCAGAGGCAAACCGCCAGCCCACGCTGTCGCCGCCACCGCCGCCGTCATTGGGGCGCACGAATTTCGTGCCGCCGCAGATTTCGCAGGGTGCGGCAACCGGCACCTATGTCGGCCAGCGTGTTGTTCAGCTCCGCAGCGAACTTCAGCGCCTGCAGGGTCAGATCGGCCAGCAGAATGCCCAGCTTCAGGCGATCCGCAACATGACGGTGCAGCATTCGCAAAATTATCACGGCACGGTCGCCGCGGTGAACGCGCGTCTGCAGGTCGGCACCACCCCGGGCAACCCGACACTGGTCAATCAGTGGAATGTCGCCCAGGCCAGCCTTGCCCAGGTCGAGAATGACATCGCGCAGATGAATTCACTGGCCAATGGCGTAGCCGGCACGTCGACCCTGTCGGCTTATCTGCTGGAAACCACGCGTGCGGCCTATGGCCTGTCGGGTGCAATCGATTCAGATCACCGCCAGCTCGCCATCCTCGAAGATGAAGTCAACCGTACCGTCGTGTTGATCGACCGCCTGCTCAACGAGCTGAGCGAGGATATCAGCCGCCAGAACAATTATCTGAGCAGCGAACGTACAAACCTGACGACCATGGCCCTTGCCATCAAGAACGGCGAGCTTCTGGGTTCCAGCCTCGGCAACCGCGCATTCTCGTCATCGGCACCAGCCGCCAGCGGTTTTGCCGCCGCGCCGGCCACAAGCCAGGGCGGCGTCCGCCGTCCGCTGGTCGTCATCCGCTTCGACCGGACAAACGTTCAGTATGAGCAGCCGCTCTACAATGCCGTAAGCCGCGCCCTTCAGCGTCGGCCCAATGCGTTGTTCGACCTTGTCGCCATCGCCCCGAACCGCGGTAACGCAGCCCGGGTCGCGCTCTCGGCAAGTTCTTCGAAGAAAAATGCTGAAACAGTTCTGCGGTCGCTGTCCGATATGGGCCTGCCGCTGGACCGGGTCCGCCTGTCCGCACTGACAAGTAACACCGCGGCGACAAACGAGGTGCACGTCTACGTGCGCTGATCGTCCCGGTTACAAAGACAAAAAACGGGCGTCTTCTGGACTCCCGTTTTTTTTCGACCCGGGATATCCCGGCAACCACCCTGACCCGATTATTGCGCCGGGTCCCTGCCCCGCGCGCGGCCCTCAAGGCCCCTGCGGATATTCTCGATATCGGGTCCCCCGGGCGCTATCTCGAAAACGGATTCAACCGACGTGTAATCAAAGTACCCCATACGGGCGAGCGGGCGGCATTTCAGAATATCTATCTTGCCGTCTTCGGTAATCACATCATCGTTGATATGCACGCCGAGCACTTCACCAACCACGACATAGACAATGTTGTCGGCCGAGTTCCCCGGCAGCGTCAGCGTCGTGTGATACCTGCATTCAAGATGTACGGGTGATGCCTTGACCCGGGGTGGTGCGACCATTTTGGATGCCACCATTTCGAGCCCCGCCATCTCGGCCTCATCCACGTCGGGCGCGACCATCTGGGCTGTCGTGTTAATCGCATCGCGCAATTCCCACGTCGCCATGTTGCAGACGAATTCGCCGGTAAGCAGGGCGTTGCGCGCGCTGTCCTTTGGCCCACCATCTTGAACCCGGGAGCCCGATGAGAACATCACGTAGGGCGGATCGTAGCCGAGATTATTGAACTGACTATACGGCGCAAGATTGACGCCGCCCTCGGTATCGAGCGTCGTAATCCAGCCGATAGGCCGCGGCACCACGATCGATTTATAGGGATTGTACGGCAGACCGTGATCATTCTTGGCTGTTTCATAAAACATGCGCGCCTCCGATTATAATTTTTATCGCTGACGGATTATTGAGCCGCTTCCCGCTGAACGCAAATATAACGGCAGGTCTTATTCCGGACGATCCACGGGCATGTTGTCGATTAACCGGGTCGCCCCCAACCGCGCGGCCGCAAAAATGCGCAGGTTGTCTGCGTTGGCAATCGCGGGCACGAGCGTATCGGCATCGCAGATCTCAAAATAGTCGACGCTGTCGAACCCGGCATCGAGCAGTGCCTGTCGTCCCCACGCACATTGAGCAGCGATATCGACCCCGTCGTGCAAACGCCCGGCGAGCGCGAACATAGTGCCGTAGAGTGCCGGCGCAGCGCGGCGCTGCCCCGGGTCGAGATAGGCATTCCGCGATGACAGCGCAAGACCGTCACGTTCGCGCACCGTCGGGATCCCGACGATGCGGATATTCATCCCCAGTTCCTCGACCATGCGCTGGACGACCTTGAACTGCTGGTAATCCTTTTCCCCGAAATAGGCGACATCAGGCGCACAGTGTTCAAACAGGCGCGACACGACAGTTGTCACCCCGTCGAAATGACCGGGGCGCGCAGCACCGCACAATCCTTCGGTGATGCCGGAAACGGTGACGGTGATGCCGAAACCGTCCGGATACATTTCCGCGGCATCAGGCGCATAAACGAAATCGACCCCATGCGCATCGAACAGGGCGATATCTTCCGCTTCATTTCGCGGATAGGCATCAAAATCCTCACCTTCGCCGAACTGGGTCGGGTTGACGAAAAGGCTGGCGATGACCAGGCCACAATCACGCCTGGCGCGCTTGACCAGTTCCAGGTGTCCTTCATGCAGGGCCCCCATGGTCGGCACGAGCCCGACAAGTTTTCCGTCGTCGCGAAACGGTTGCGTTGCGGCCCGCAGGTCGGCGGCTGTCCGCAGGATGGTCAGGGAAGGCGAAACTTCAGGTGCAGTCACGGTGTAGTCACAGTGCAATTACGGTGTCGTCACGGGATGATCTCGTGTGTGGGAAGGGGCGCCGCTCAGGGTTTGAGCTGGCGAACCTCTGCCCCGTCCGTCTTTGGTGCGCCGAAGCAGTATTCGGCTGACGGGAACCGGCGGGCGCGCACGTCTTCGGCATATGCCGCGGCGGCCTTGCCAAGCTCATCACCGAGTTCGGCATAGCGCTTGACGAATTTTGGTGTGAAGTCGCTGAACATGCCCACGAGGTCTTCGGTTACCAGCACCTGTCCGTCGCATTCGACAGACGCGCCGATACCGATCGTCGGCACCGCGACGATCTGCGTGATTTCGCGTGCGACCGGTTCCATCACGCCTTCAACGACTATTGAAAACGCGCCGGCATCCGCAACCGCGCGAGCATCGTCGATCACCTGGCGGGCAACCGTCGTATCCTTGCCCTGAACCCGGAAACCGCCATAGGTGTTCACCGATTGCGGCATCAGTCCGATATGCCCCATTACGGGGATACCGCGCTGTGCCAGAAATTCGATCGTCGATGCCATTGCGACGCCGGCTTCAAGTTTCACGCCGTCGCAGCCGGTTTCCTGCATCATGCGCGCGGCATTGCGATAGGCCTGCTCTGCCGATTCCTGGTAGGAGCCGAACGGCATGTCGACAATCACGCAGGCGCGCTCCGAGCCGCGCACGACGGCGGCGCCATGATTGATCATCATGTCGAGCGTAACAGGCAGCGTGGTATCGAACCCGTAAACCACCATACCGAGCGAATCACCGACCAGAAGACAGTCGACATGTTCGTCGAGAAACTGCGCCATCGGCGCGGTATAGGCCGTAAGAACCGCAATTGGTTCTCCGCCCTTGCGCGCCGCGAGTTCCGGCGCTGTAATCCGTTTAATCCGGCTAGGGGTGCTCATCGTCGCCCTCCGTGAGCTTGTCCGGCTGAAGTTGCGGCTTTTCTACCCCCTTTTTCGCACGTGCGAAAGGATTTCCATTCGAATGTGGTTGAACCATTGAGATTTAAAGGAAAAAACCTGCCCTGCTTCCGCCGGGCCGGTGCCGTTATCGGGCTTGGCGCCCTGATTACGGGCTGTACAATTACGCCACAACTCCCGCGCCAGCACATGATATCGGCGGCAAATCCGCTCGCCTCGGCGGCGGGTCGCGATATTCTGCGTGCCGGTGGCAGCGCGGTCGATGCGGCAATTGCCGCGCAGGCGGTCCTGACGCTGGTCGAACCGCAGAGTTCCGGCATCGGTGGCGGCGCGTTCCTGATGCATTTCCGGAAATCGGATAGACGCGTTGACGCGTTTGACGGGCGCGAGACCGCGCCCGCCTCAATCCGCCCGGATGTCTTTGTGACACCGGATGGCAAGCGGCGCCCGTTCCGTGATGTCAGCACCGGCGGCGCCGCCGTCGGCGTGCCGGGTATCCTTCGGATGCTGGCGCTTGCCCACAAGGAACACGGTAAACTGCCCTGGTCGCGATTGTTCGACCGCGCGATAGCCCTGTCCGAAAACGGGTTTCCGATATCACCGCGCCTGCACGCAATGATCCGCCGTTCGAAAGATCTGCGCGATTTCCCCGCGGCACGGTCGTATTTCCTGACACCGGACGGCAGGGCGAAACCGGCAGGCAGCCTGCTTCGCAACCCGGCGCTTGCCGACACGTACAAGCGCCTGGCCTCAGGCGGCGCCGAGGTTTTCTATCGCGGCGATATCGCCCGGGACATCTCGGCCGCGGTCGCAAATGCCGCCCGCAATCCGGCGACCATGACACGTGCCGATATTGCCGGGTACCGCGCCATAAAGCGTGCGCCGATTTGTCGTCCCTATCGGACATGGCGGCTTTGCGTCATGCCGCCACCGACATCCGGCGGGCTGACGACGCTGCAGATTCTCGGCCTGCTCGAAGGCTTTGAAATGGCGCGCGTCCCGCCGTCCTCGGTACAGGCGGTGCACCTGATTTCAGAAGCCAGCCGTCTCGCCTATGCCGATCGGCGCCGTTATATCGGAGATCCCGACTTCGTGACCGTGCCGGTGGACGGCATGCTCGACCCGGATTACCTGCGCCACCGCGCCGAACGCATCTCGGGCAGTGAAAGCATGGGAAAGGCATCGCCCGGACGGCCGCGGGGGACCGAAAACGCAAACCTTGCGGATGATGAACGCGAAGGGTTTACATCGACATCACACCTGTCGGTGATTGACCGGGACGGCAATGCGGTAAGCATGACCACGACGATCGAGCGCGCCTTCGGCAGCCGCCTCATGGTCCGGGGCTTCCTGTTGAATAACCAGCTTACCGATTTCGCCTTTATCCCGCGACGCGACGGGCGAACGGTCGCCAATGCGGTTGCCCCCGGCAAACGCCCGCGCAGCTCAATGTCACCGACGCTGGTCTTCGATGCCGACGGAAAACTGTTCGCCACCGTCGGTTCGCCCGGCGGATCGCGCATCATCACCTATGTTACCAAGGCCCTGATCGGCCTGCTGGACTGGAAGCTGGATATGCAGGCAGCCATCGATCTGCCCAATCACGCCAACCGCAACGGCGCGACCGAACTCGAAAAGAACACGCCTGTCGCCGCACATGCGGATGCATTGAAGCGTCTGGGACATACCGTCAAAATTGGCTCCCTGGTCAGCGGCCTGCACGGCATCCGCGTCAGCCCCGGCGGGTATGACGGCGGTGCAGACCGACGACGCGAAGGCGTCGCCCTTGGGGACTAGAGCATGAGCAACGCCGCCAAAGGCGCATTATGGATGATCGCGGCGGCAGCAGCCCTGACGGCAATGGCGGTGTGTATCCGTTACCTGCCGGCCTATTCCGTGCTGCTGATGATTTTCCTGCGCAACGTCATCAACCTGGTGCTGATGGCACCGTCGATGATCCGTCAGGGAAAATCGATGATTGTCACGCAGCGGCTCGGCACCCACGCGCTACGCAACCTGTTTCTCTATAGCGGCAATGTCGCCTGGTTTTACGGCGTTACGTTGATTGCCCTGGCGGATGTGGCATCGCTGCAATTCACGTCACCGCTGTTCACCGCGATCATCGCAGCGGCGTTCCTCGGCGAGAAAATCGGCGGACATCGGATGGTCGCCATCCTCGTCGGGTTTGCCGGCGCGCTGATCATCATCCGCCCCGGCATGATCCCGATAAACCTCGGCACCGTGATGATCCTGATCGCGGCCTTCCTGTATTCCTGCGCCCATGTGGTGACCAAGCGCCTGTCCGACACCGAATCCGGCTCGACCGTCGTGTTCTATATGAGCGTCACCATCCTGGTATATTCGGCCATCCCGGCCTTTTTCGTATGGCAGACCCCCGCCTGGGCGGACATGCCCGCCATGATCGGCCTCGGCATCACCGGTTATGCGACCCATTACTGCATCACCCGGTCGCTGGCGGTCGGAGATGCCAGCTTCGTCATCGCCTTCGACTTCATGCGGCTGCCGTTTTCGGCCCTCCTCGGCTGGCTCCTGTTCCGGGAGCTGCTGGATACCTGGACCGTCGCCGGCGCGCTGATCATTTTCGCCGCCGGGTATTACAGCACAATGCGTGAAGCGAAAAAGTCGGGATAAGCGCTTTCACAACCTGTTCCGCCATCTCATGTTCCTCTATAGACTGCCAGTATGAACGACATTCCAGAAACGACTTCGCCGGAGGCCGGCACCCGACCGGTTATCTCCATTTTACCCGGCCGCCAGAAGCGCGTACGCGCTGGGCATCCTTGGGTGTTTTCCAACGAAATCAAGATGACGCCGGAAGAAAAGGCGCTGACGCCGGGAACGGTGATCGATATGGTCGATGCCGCCGGCAGCGCTGTCGGCAGCGCAATTTTCAACCCGCATACGCTGATCTGCGCACGGTTGCTGACATCGCATTCCTTTGCCGATATCGATGCTGACTGGCTGGCGGCCAAAATCACGCTGGCCACGACCCTGCGCGACCGCCTTTTCGACAAGCCGTTCTATCGCCTTGTCCACGCCGAGGCGGACGGCCTGCCCGGCCTGATCATCGACCGCTATGAAAACACCTGCGTCGTGCAGTTGAACACGGCGGGTATGGAACTGCTGGCCCCCGAGATCGTCTCTGCCCTGCAACAGTCGATTGCCCCCACCGGGATCGTCCTGCAGCGGGACAGCGCCGCACGGCACCTTGAAGGCCTGCCGACCGTCGCGCCCGAGATTATCGGCAATGTGCCTTCTCCTGCGCCGCTGACCGAAAACGGCGTCGGCTTCCTCGCGGATCTTTCGGAAGGCCAGAAAACAGGCTGGTTCTATGACCATCGCGAAAACCGGGCTCGCGTTGCGGCGCTGTCCAAGGGACAGCGCGTCGCCGACGTTTACAGCTATCTCGGCGGGTTCGGCCTGCAGGCTGCGGCCGCAGGCGCCACGGACGTGGTCTGTATAGACCGGTCCGAACCGGCGCTTGATCTTGCCACCCAGGCCGCTGCGGCGGCGGGGCTCAGCGATATCTGCCGGTTCGAAAAGTCCGAAGCGTTTGCAGCGCTGGAGGCATTGTCCTCGGCGAAGGAAAAATTCGGCGTCGTCATTGCCGACCCGCCCGCCTTCGTCAAATCGAAGAAAGACCTCAAACCGGGTGCGCGCGGCTATCGCAAGCTGACCCGGCTGGCGGCCAAGCTCGTCGCGCATGAAGGAATTCTCTGTGTCGCATCATGTTCCCATCACATGCCGATGGATATATATGCGGAACAGGTTCGGCGCGGCGTGCACGATGCCGGACGGACGGGCCGGATACTCCATGTCGGCGGCGCGGGACCGGATCATCCGGCACATCCGCACCTGCCGGAAAGCGCCTATCTGAAATGTCTGCTGCTGCAGCTGGACTGATCCGTCCAGAACCGGGGAAGAATAAAAACATGCTGAAAATTCTGGGACGCGCAACATCGTCCAACGTGCAGAAAGTCGTGTGGCTGTGCGACGAGCTCAATATTCCCTACGACCGCACCGATATCGGCGGCCCGTTCGGCGGCAATGACAAACCTGAATACCTGTCACTGAATCCGAACGGTATCGTGCCGACAATCGACGATGACGGATTCATCCTGTGGGAATCGAACGCGATTATCCGCTACCTGGCGGAAAAACACGGCAAAGGGACCGATTTCTGGCCCGAAGACCTGCAGGCACGGGCCAGCGAAAGCCGCTGGATGGACTGGGCGCTCTCAATTCTGGCCGCCCGCCATGTGCCGGTCTTCGTCGGCCTGATCCGCACGGCGGAGGCTGACCGTGACTACGATAAGATCGCCGCCGCGCGCGATCTCTGGTCCAAGGCTAACAAGGTTCTTGAAACCTGGCTCGCCGATCATGAATTCCTGTCAGGAGACACTTTCGGCCTCGGCGATATCCCGGCATCCCCGTTCACCTATCGCTGGTTTAATATCGATATCGAGCGTGAGGATTTTCCGCACATGAAACGCTGGCATGAGGCGATCTGTGCACGGCCTGCTTTCAAAAAACATATCATCGATGTCGGCCTGAGCTGAACCGGGCCCCAATAGTATCCGGACGTTAGGAGAAACACATATGCTGCAGCTAAAAGGGCGAATCAATTCGTCCAACGTAATGAAGGCACTCTGGGTGCTCGAAGAAATCGGCCTGGATTACGAGCGTGAAGATGTCGGCGGCGCATTCGGCAAAAACCACGAAGCTCCCTATCTGAACCTCAACCCGAACGGACGCATCCCGACGATTATCGACGGTGACCTCGTGCTGTGGGAATCCAATTCCGTCGTGCGTTATCTCGCCGCAACCCATAGCGCCGGGACGTTATGGCCAACCGATCCGGCGGCGCGGGCACGTTGCGATATGTGGATGGATTGGCAGCTTACCGAGCTGGTGCACGGCATGGTCCCCGTTTTTCACGGCCTGATCCGCAAAACTCCCGAGGAACGCGACATGGATGCCATTGCCGCCGCACGCGACGACTGGGCAGGCAAATGGCGTATCCTGGACGATCACCTGTCGCGCAACACGTATATCGGCGGCGACACCTTCACGATGGCGGACATTCCCATCGGACCGCTCGCCTATCGCTGGTACGAACTGCCGATCGAGCGCGAGGATTTCACGCATCTGCATCGGTGGTACGACCTGATCTGCACCCGGCCCGCGTTTCAAAAGCATTGCATGACGGGGCTCAGCTGACATCCAGCGAATCCCTCGCGCCCCGATCTGCGCCAAGCCGCCCCAAAGCTGACCTGTGACCACCCGGTGACGACGCCGCCGAACAACACCCTGCGCGGAATCGGCTTCATGCTGATCGCCGTCACCGTCTGGTCGGCGATGATGATCCTCGTCAAGGCATTGTCGGCCGAGTACACGTCGTTCCAGATACTGTTTATCCGGACGTTATTCGGCCTCGCGATCCTGACGCCGATCCTGTGGCGTAACGGGTTTTCAACATTGAAGACCCGCCGTCTGCCACTCCATATGAGCCGTGCGGTATTCGCCTATTTCGGCATGCTGGGGCTGTTTATCGGCCTCGGCAGCATCCCTATTGCCGAGGTGGTATCGCTCAGCTTCACCCAGCCGATATTCATTTTCCTGCTGGCCGCCATCCTTCTGGGTGAAAAGCTCAATGCACGTCGGGTTATCGCCATCCTGGGCGGTTTTGCAGGTGTGCTGATCCTGCTGCGGCCGGGCTTCACCGAGGTCGGCTTCGGCGCTGCGGTCGTGCTCGGTGGCGCCATTGCCTATGCGTTCTCCAATGTCTGCATCAAGAAACTGATGACGACGGAAAACGTGACCTCGACAACGGTCTGGGTAAACATCCTGATGTGTCCGCTTGCGGGTATTCCGGCGGCGTTCTACTGGGTGACGCCGACACTGCCCGACCTCGCGCTTCTGGCAGGCGTCGGACTGACGGGTACCGCAGGTATCTGGTTTATCTCCCGCGCCTATGCCACAGCTGAGATGAGCGCCGTCGTCCCGTTCGATTTCCTGCGCCTGCCCATCGTTGCCGCTGCCGGATGGATATGGTTTGGCGAGATAACGGATATATGGACCATCGCCGGGGCAGCGGTAATATTCGCCAGCACCTATGCGCTGGCGCGGTCGGAGGCACGGAAAAAGCGGATATGACGAGGTCCTATAGTTTTTTATTCGTCATCCTTGGCCTTGGGGTCCTGTTAACCTTCGGCCTGGGCACGGGATCGCACAGCCTGCCGAAATGGCTGTTTCTTTTTCTGGCTGCCGCTGCTCTGACGGTCTGGGCAGGATACCAGCTTTGGCTATCTAACGTTATTCACCTTGATCGTGCCGACCTGGCACTGCTGGTCTTCGGCCTCTACGCCGCCCTGAGCCTTACCTGGGCGCCAGACCCGGCCGGGGGCGCACTCCAACTCGCGGGAATCATCGCATTTGTCGTGTTTGTACTCCACGCACGGAGCTGCACTCCGGACCAGCTAACCTTCCCGCTGACGCTTACATGCATCGTCGCAATGACAATCATCCTTCTCAGAAGCGGCCTCAGCGCCAAATCGAATGGCGGGTTCGGCAATGAGAACTATATGGCGGAAATGCTTCTGATCTGCTTGCCCTTCTCGGGGTTGTGGTTTCAGTCACGGCAACAGCCAGATCGCTGGATCGGGCTGGTTCTTATCACCGCCACCCTGGCTGCTCTCGTATTCTACAACGCCTCACGGATTGAATTTCTGGTGGTGCCCGGCACGATGTGGGCGGCGCTTGTCGTTTGGCTGATGTCGCGCGGGCAGCTAAAAATGGCACTTTGCATCACTAGCGGGATCGCACTTGTATCCGTCATATGCCTGATTGTTCTGAATGACCGGATTTTGCAGTTCGAACCGATTGCCGAACGGGCCGAAATATACGTAAACGCAACCCTGCTATGGCTCGATTACCCGATCATCGGAACCGGGATCGGTGGTTTCGACTATTTGTACCCAGAATATCAGCAACGTCACCTGTATTATCTGCCAGAAATTCGCGGACTGACGCTTGAATCCCCGTTCTTTTTCGCCGATGCGGCGCACAATGAACCTCTGCAAATTCTCGTAGAAACAGGTGTTGTCGGATTATTGCTGGTCCTTTGGTTCATTTTCGAACTGGTTCGAAACACCATCCACACGACCGAAAAAACGCCGCTGATTTTTGCATGTGGAATCGCCGTAGCGTCGTTCGGAATTATCGCGCTGGTAAACTTTCCGCTTCGGAATCCCGGGACATTGGCGCTCGGTGCGATGGCCATCGGTGCTTTTTCGCCCAGAAACACCCGACTGACTTTCTTCCATTCACGCGATATTCCCGCGATGCTGGCCAAGAGTCTCTGCCTACTCTGCGTCCTGACACTGCCGCTTGCAATCACCGGAATTTATGCGGCTTACTCTGCCGCGCGTCACGCTGGTTATGCACGCGCGCTGCTGGAACTTTCACCGCGGGACTCTTTTGAACGGGCGCTGGCAGCGGTTAAGAGTTTTCCGCTGTCTCCCGCCCACCGTCGGCAATTACCCCTATCTTACGTAGACTGGCTCTCTAAAGATAAAAACAGGCAGCCGGCACTTGATCAAAACCACGCCAGATTTTTCGCGATAGGCCAGACTACGGGGCCGAAGAACCCAGGCCTTCAGATCACACGAATTAAATTTCTGGTGCTGGCTGGTTTGACTACGCAATCGAAGGTCGAGGTCGAGGCTATTTTACAGTCACTCAAAAACCTGGTCCCGGCCCTGAGCGAGGTGCACGTGGCCGAAGCAATCTATGCCCACCAGCTTCAGGACTCTGCGCGGGCACTCAAGGCGTTTGAGACTGCACAAAGAGTTGCGCAAAATACCAACACTTCCGAACAGCGAATCATCGGAATCCGGCGCCAACTCGGTTATTGATGGACAAAGTAGCTTGGCTTACCCGCCCTCCCCCATGGCGAGCATCAGCCCTTGTCGTTGCGCCGTCGCATACGCCGGTTCACCAATACCATCCCCGCTGCCCCGAATCCAAACAAGGCAAGAATCGCAGGCTCGCTAACCTGTCCGCTGCCGCCATGGGTCGTCAGTGTCAGAATCAGAGCATCAATACCGGTAATCAATCCAAATGCAGCCGACGGATCTATCAACGCTTCTGCGCTGACACCGCTAAACGCGCCATCACTCAAAGTGAGCTGTATCATTGCGCTGTCACTGACACCGGAGAAGTTTCCTCCACCAAAGTGTCTAGCCCCCAGGTTCTGTGCCATTTCTGATTAGAGTTTCCGGTACTGGCGGT
>ERZ807291.827-NODE-827-length-51832-cov-9.674798_pt1 | contig 51832 bp, 47 predicted proteins | sample MGYA00521257_ERZ807291 | MGnify/ENA primary metagenome ERZ807291 (study PRJEB31413, sample SAMN03169783) | marine metagenome | biome: Marine; feature: Water; material: Subsurface seawater | place: North Sea | collected 2011-04-28 | depth 1 m m ... | reverse complement strand
TATGAAGGCGTTGACCAGCGCGTTCTCGACGCACGTGACGTGACCGAGATCAGCCTCGGTGATTTTGTGCTGTCGGGGGGAGAGCCCGCGGCGTTGGCATTGCTTGATGCCTGCGTGCGGCTGCTGCCCGGCGTAATGGGCGCGGAAGCATCGCTCGAAGAAGAAAGTTTTGCCCGGGGATTGCTCGAATATCCCCATTATACACGGCCCGCCGAATGGTGTGGCCGCAAGGTGCCGGATGTCTTGTTGTCCGGCCATCACCGAAATATCTACGCCTGGCGAATGGAACAGGCGGAGATGATCACACAGGCCCGGCGGCCCGACCTCTGGGATCGGTACCAAAAAGACCTGACGAACCAAAAGGAACAATGACATGAACGTGATTGAACAAATTGAAAAGGGCGAAATCGATCGCCTGGTGGCCGAACGCCCCGTGCCGGAATTCGCCCCGGGCGATACGGTCCGTGTCCATTTCAAAGTGGTCGAGGGTGAGCGAGAGCGAGTCCAGATTTATGAAGGCGTGGTGATTGCCCGTACGAACAAGGCGCTCAATTCGTGCTTTACCGTGCGCAAGATCTCCTACGGCGAAGGTGTGGAACGTGTGTTCCCGCTCTACAGCCCGCGGATTGAAAAAATCGAAGTCGTTCGCCGTGGCGCCGTTCGCCGCGCCAAGCTGTATTACCTGCGTTCGCGTCGTGGCAAGTCCGCGCGTATCGCTGAAAAGGTCGACCGTCGCTTCGGCGCTGCCGCAACCGGCGGCAAGAAAGCCTCTCCGGCAACCGCGACAGAGGCTGTCGAGATGAAAGACGAAGCGATGGATCAGGCAACTGTTCCGGCCGCGACGACAGCGACCGAGGAAACTAAAGAGTCCTGATTTCGCTTTGGCGGGCAGGATGGGATGATCTCCGGTCGCGGATGCGACCGGAGTGGGAAGACGCGACCGGTGGTATCGTCACCGGGACGGGATGAGACGCTAAAAGGGATGTATGATGGCCGAACCGAAAACACTGTTCGATAAGATCTGGGACTCTCACCTGGTCGAGGAAAAGGATGATGGCACCTGCATCATCTACATCGATCGCCAGATCATTCATGAAATCACCAGCGCGCAGGCCTTTGACGGGCTTCGCGAAACCAATCGCCCGGTCCGTGTGCCGGACGCACATTTGCTGGTTGCCGATCACAATGTGCCGACGAAAGGTCGTGCCGACGGGATCGAGAATGAAGAATCGCGCATCCAGATCGAACTGCTGGAAAAGAACGCCAAGGAATACGGTCTTCCGTTCATCGACTTTCTCGATGTCCGTCAGGGCATTGTTCATGTCATCGGACCGGAGCAGGGCTTCACTCAGCCCGGCCTGACCCTGGTTTGCGGCGATTCCCATACGGCGACCCATGGCGCGCTCGGCGCGCTGGCATTCGGCATCGGCACGTCCGAGGTCGAACACGTGCTGGCAACCCAGACACTGCTGCAGAAGCAGGCGCAGAACATGCGTATCACGGTGAATGGCGAACTGCGTCCCGGCGTGACGGCGAAAGACATGATCCTTGCCATCATCGGCAAGATCGGCACGGCCGGCGGTACCGGCTGTGTGATCGAATATGCCGGCAAGGCGATTGAAGACATGTCCGTCGAGGGCCGCATGACCGTCTGCAACATGACAATCGAAGCCGGCGCGCGTGCCGGTCTGGTCGCGCCTGACCAGAAGGTTTTCGATTATCTCGCCGGTCGTCCGATGGCCCCGAAGGGTGCTGCCTGGGAACAGGCGGTAGCATACTGGAAGACGCTCATCTCCGACCCGGGCGCCAAGTACGATATCGAAGTCGAAATGGATGCCGCAGATATCGAACCGCAGGCATCCTGGGGCACCAGCCCCGAGATGGTGGCGCCGATCGGCGCGGTTGTGCCGAACCCGGCCGATATCGACGATCCGGCCAAACGCGAAACCGTTGAAGGTGCGCTCAAATATATGGACCTGACGGCCGGTCAGAAGATGACCGAAATTTACGTCGACAAGGTGTTTATCGGGTCGTGCACCAATTCGCGCATCGAGGACATTCGCGCCGCGGCTGCCGTCGCTAAGGGGCGGAAAGTGGCCGACAGCGTCTATGCGATGGTGGTTCCGGGTTCCGGGCTGATCAAGGAACAGGCCGAGGAAGAGGGCCTCGACCAGATTCTGATCGAGGCCGGTTTCGACTGGCGTGAGCCGGGCTGCTCGATGTGCCTTGGTATGAACGGTGACATGCTGCAGCCGGGCGAACGTTCCGCGTCCACCTCGAACCGGAATTTCCAGGGCCGTCAGGGTCCCGGCGGGCGGACCCATCTGGTTAGCCCCGCAATGGCTGCCGCTGCGGCGGTCACTGGTCATCTGGCCGACGTGCGTGAGCTCGTCGACCCGCAAGCTGCCGAATAAGGGAGAACAGGATTATGAAAAAGTTTGAAACCTTCAGCGGCGTCGCCGTACCGTTTCCCGGCCACAATATCGATACCGACCGGATCATCCCCGCACGCTTCCTGAAAACGATCAAGCGTACCGGGCTCGGCGTCAACCTGTTCAACGATATTCGCTATAACGAAGACGGCTCGGAAAAAGAGGATTTCGTCCTCAACCAGCCAGCCTACCGTAAGTCCGAAGTGCTCGTCGCGGGTGATAATTTCGGCTGCGGCTCGTCGCGCGAACATGCGCCCTGGGCGCTGACCGATTTCGGTATCAGATGTGTGATCTCGACCTCATTCGCCGACATCTTCTTCAACAACTCTTTCAAGAACGGCCTGCTGCTGATCCGGGTATCAGCCGAACAGCGCGACGCACTTCTCGAAGATGCTGCCCGCGGCGAAAATGCGCGTATCAGCATAGATCTTGAAAACCAGAAGATCGTGCGCCCCGATGGCGAGGAAATCCCCTTCGACGTCGATCCGTTCCGCAAGCACTGCCTGCTCGAAGGCCTCGACGATATCGGTATCACGCTGCAATCCGGCGAAAAGATTTCCGATTTCGAAGCCAAGCAGAAAGCCGCCATGCCATGGATGCAGGGCGCGCGGGTCTAGTTTTCTCACATCATCTGATCAGGGCTGACATTCCGGCACAGGCGGGAATCTCCCATGAACAGAATCGCCGCGTTTACCGGCGTGACGTTTAATATTTGAAGGAGCAGCCCGATGGCCGCCAATAAAAAAGTTCTCATGCTGCCGGGCGACGGCATCGGTGTTGAAGTCATGTCAGAGGTCCGCCGTCTGATCGACTGGATGGACAAGCGCCGTTCGGTCACGTTTGACGTCACCGAAGACCTGGTCGGCGGTGCGGCCTACGAAGCGCATGGCGAAGCGATTTCCGACAAAACCATGGACGTTGCGATTAATTCCGATGCCGTGCTGTTCGGTGCTGTCGGCGGTCCGCAATGGGATAATGTCGGCTATGACGTGCGCCCGGAAGCCGGCCTGCTGCGGCTGCGCAAGGACATGGACCTGTTCGCTAACCTGCGTCCCGCGATCTGCTTCGATGCGCTTGCCGATGCGTCCAGCCTGAAGCGCGAACTTGTCGCCGGGCTCGATATCCTGATCGTCCGCGAACTGACCGGTGGCGTCTATTTCGGCGAGCCCCGCGGCATCGAGACCCTGGCAGATGGCCAGCGCCGCGGCGTGAATACGCAGGTCTACACGACCGAGGAAATCCGCCGTGTCTGCCGTGTCGCGTTCGATCTTGCCGAGAAGCGCGGCAATCGAGTGTGCTCGGTCGAAAAGAACAACGTGATGGAATCCGGTGTGCTCTGGCGCGAGGAAGCAACCTGGGTCGGCGAAAATGAATACCCCGATGCCGATCTCAGCCACATGCTGGCCGATAACTGCGCGATGCAGCTTGTGCGCACGCCGAAGCAGTTCGACGTCATCGTCACCGACAACCTGTTTGGTGACATGCTGTCGGATGTCGCCTCGATGCTGACCGGCTCGCTTGGCATGCTGCCCTCGGCCTCGCTCGGCCCGGCAGACGAATCCGGTCGCCGCCGCGCCATGTACGAACCGGTCCACGGCTCCGCGCCTGATATCGCAGGCCAGGGCAAGGCCAATCCGCTGGCGATGATCCAGTCCTACGCGATGATGCTGCGCTATTCTTTCGACATGGGTGAAGACGCCGATCTGGTCGAACAGGCGGTCCGTAACGTGCTCGATTCCGGCAAGCGTACCGGCGACATCATGCAGGACGGCATGGAACTGCTTTCATGCGAGCAGATGGGTCAAGCGGTCACCGCGGAGCTCGACAAGCTCGCGGCTTAAGCTGACGGGATAACCGCTCGTTAACGAAATCCTGTTGCGATCAAGCGTTGCCCAAGTTACGATTTCGCCAATGGCTCGTCCTTGACCGAAAGGAACATGAGATGAAAACAGTAATTACCCTTGCCGCAGCCGGTGTCTTTGCGTTGTCCACCTCCGCGTGGGCGGGTGACGGCCATAATTGTGGCAGTTACCAGCAGTCGGTTCAGACCGAAAAACCGACCATCACGCTGGCGACCACGAAAGCCACGACCAAACAGACTGCAGGCACACAGACTGCAAGCACACAGACTTCAAGCACCGGGGATAAGACGACCAAACCCGGAAGCTGATACCGCTGGCGCCCCGGCGGGCGCCGCGTACATGAGATTGAACGAGGCGTCCTCCGGGTTTGAGGGCGCCTCATTTGTTTTGCACCCTCAAAATATCTGATACACACCGCGACGCTCCATGATCATCGGGGCGCGCATCGATGGAAAGACGAAAAGATGGGTTACAAAGTTGCAGTCGTGGGTGCTACCGGCAATGTCGGTCGCGCCATGCTTGAAATTCTGGCAGAGCGGAATTTCCCCGCCGACGAGGTCGTGGCACTTGCCTCGGCGCGCTCCGCGGGACGCGAGGTTTCGTTCGGCGATGATGATGTGCTGACGGTACAGAATCTCGAGACATTCGATTTTACCGGCACCGATATCGCGCTGTTTTCTCCCGGCTCGAAGGTGTCCGCGGTCCATGCGCCGCGCGCGGCAAAGCAGGGCTGCATCGTCATCGACAACACGTCTGAATTCCGCATGGACCCGGACGTGCCGCTGGTCGTGCCGGAAGTGAACCCCGAAGACCTCGACTGGCATACCAAGCGAAACATCATCGCCAATCCCAACTGTTCGACCATCCAGATGGTCGTCGCGCTGAAACCGCTGCATGACATTGCGAAAATCAAGCGCGTCGTGGTGTCGACCTATCAGTCCGTATCGGGTGCCGGTAAATCGGCGATGGATGAATTGTTCAACCAAACCAAGGGTGTCTTCGTGAACGACGCCAAAACCACCGAACAATTCACCAAGCAGATTGCTTTCAACGTCATTCCCCATATCGACGTGTTCATGGAGGACGGGTCGACCAAGGAAGAATGGAAGATGGCGGTCGAGACGCGGAAAATTCTCGATGGCAATATCGCCGTTCACGCGACTTGCGTCCGTGTCCCGGTGTTTGTCGGCCACGGCGAAGCGGTCAATGTCGAGTTCGCCAGCGCTCTAGACGAGAATACCGCCCGTGACGCCCTGAGGGACGCGCCGGGGGTCATGGTCGTCGATCAGCGCGACAATGACGGTTACATAACCCCTGCGGAATGTGCCGGTGACGATGCCGTCTATGTCAGTCGTATCCGCAAGGACCCGACAGTCAAACACGGGTTGTCCCTCTGGGTGGTGTCCGACAATCTGCGCAAAGGAGCCGCGCTGAATTCTGTCCAGATCGCCGAAGAACTGATCCGCAAGCGGCTGGTCAAGGCTGCCTAGCAAAAAAAGAGGCGCCGGGTGCGTATGTCTTACAGACCTACGCTTTGTGTCCCGCGAAGACACACCCGACGCCGCTGGAGCCGATGAAGGCCCTTGGTCGCGAGAGCGATTGAGCCCCGGAAACCTGCGCAGGGACGATGTCCTTGACGAAACATCTTCACTGCGCACGGTTCCGGCTCTGTTGCCAGAGCAAAAGCCCGGTGAAGATTTTTGCCGCATGTCGCCATGCTGCGATCGTCCCCGCCGGAAAGATATCGTCCTTGGCCAAGGCCCGGTCCCGAGGGACCAAACGGCAAGCCGGGATAGATATTCAGTACGCTCTCGCGTGACATGATGATCACCTGCAGGTTGCAGGGCGTGCAACCTGCAAATCAGTCAAAACCTATATTTTCTGTGCATAAATACAGTTCGTATCCACATTTTTTCCACATTTTTGTGCACATTATCGATTGTGGTTTTGGCCCGCTCGTCCGCCAGTTGCCGCGGGAAGCGGGGTTATCGCGCAGGAGGTCGGCGTCACGCCAGATTGACTTGAATCAACCTTCGGCGTAAACTAACCGGGCTGTTTGGACGTAATACAGACAGCAAACCGTCGTTCAAGAATTCAGGACATATACCCATGGCGAGCAACAATCGCCCCCTGTCCCCGCATCTTCAGGTCTATAAACCGCAGCTGACCACTTTCATGTCGATCACGCATCGCGCAACGGGCATTGCGTTGGCGGTCGGCACGCTCATGCTGGTTTGTTGGCTGATTGCCGCAGCAACGGGCGAAACCGCCTTTAATGAGGTTCAGGCGTTCCTGGGCTCAATTGTGGGCAGACTCCTGTTGTTAGGCTGGTCCTTTGCGTTGTTCTATCACCTGTGCAACGGGCTTCGGCACCTGTTCTGGGACGCCGGCAAGGGCTTCGAAATTGAAACAGCCTATATGACCGGTCGTATTGTCATTGCAGCATCCATCCTGCTGACGATAGGTGCCTGGCTCTGGGGCTATGCTGCGATGGGAGTGATCTGATGAGCCTGAGATCGCCGCTCGGCAAGGTCCGCGGACTCGGCTCCGCCAAAGAAGGTGTCGCTCACTGGTGGGCGCAGCGTATGACGGCAGTGGCTCTGGTGCCGCTGATGATCTGGTTTGTCGCATCGATCTGCGCCATGACCGGCGCCGATTACGACGCCGTACGTACATGGATCGCCACACCCATGGTATCGATCATGCTGGTGCTGCTGACGCTGGCGGTTTTCCATCATGCCCAGCTTGGCCTCCAGGTTGTCCTTGAAGACTATGTTCATACCGAGTGGCTTAAAATTGCCAGTATTGCCATCGTCAAATTCGCCGCGATCGGCCTTGCCGTCGCGAGTATCTTTTCAATCGTCAAGATCGCCCTCGGCTAAAGCCGTCATTCGGGCTACAGGATCGCGCACAGGATCGTCATGAATACCAACGCATACGAGATCATCGATCATACCTACGACGTCGTTGTACTGGGTGCCGGCGGTGCCGGGCTTCGGGCGACATTCGGTATGGCTCTCAAAGGCCTGCGGACAGCCTGCATCAGCAAGGTCTTCCCGACGCGCAGCCACACTGTTGCTGCTCAGGGCGGTATTTCAGCTGCCCTCGCGAATATGAGCGAGGATGACTGGCGCTGGCATTTCTACGACACGGTAAAGGGCGCTGATTGGCTCGGCGACCAGGACGCAATCGAGTACATGTGCCGTGAAGCCATTCCGGCGGTGCTGGAACTAGAACATTACGGCGTGCCGTTTTCGCGGACCGAAAAGGGCGAGATTTATCAGCGTCCGTTCGGTGGTATGACCACCCAGTACGGCGAAGGCCCGCCTGCCCAGCGCACGGCTGCAGCGGCCGACCGCACCGGTCATGCGATTCTGCATACGCTGTATCAGCAGTCGCTTAAACATGACGCTGAATTCTTCATCGAATATATGGGTCTCGACCTGATTATGGACGATGACGGGGTCTGCCGCGGCATCATGGCGTGGAACCTTGATGACGGCACTATTCACCGTTTTCGCGCCAACCAGGTCGTTATCGCGACCGGCGGGTACGGCCGTGCATATTTCTCCTGCACTGGCGCGCATACTCAGACCGGCGACGGATCGGCGATGGTCCTGCGCGCAGGCCTGCCGCTCGAAGACATGGAATTCATCCAGTTCCACCCGACCGGAATTTACGGCGCGGGCTGCCTGATCACGGAAGGCGTGCGCGGCGAAGGCGGTTATCTGACCAATTCCGAAGGCGAACGTTTCATGGAAAGGTTCGCGCCATCGGCAAAGGATCTCGCCTCGCGCGATGTCGTCAGCCGGGCGATGACCATGGAAATCCGCGATGGCCGCGGCGTCGGCGCCAATGGCGATCACATCCATCTGCATATCGAGCATCTCGATGCCGATATCATCAACCAGCGCCTGCCGGGTATTTCCGAAACCGCGCGTATTTTCGCCGGGGTCGATGTCACGAAGGAAGCAATCCCCGTGATCCCGACGGTCCATTACAACATGGGCGGTATTCCGACGACCTATCAGGGTCAGATGGTGCAGCCCGGTGCCGAGGGGCCGGAACAGATTCAGCCTGGCCTGATGGCCATTGGCGAAGCGGCCTGCGTGTCGGTGCATGGCGCCAACCGTCTGGGCTCGAACTCGTTGCTTGATCTGGTCGTGTTCGGACGTGCTGCGGGCGACCGCGCCGCCGAAATGATCACACCCGGTCAGAAGCAGCCTGAACTGCCCGCCAATGCAGGCGAAGAGGCGTTGGCACGTTTCGATGGGCGGCGTTTCACCAAGGGAACCACGCCGACCTCTGAATTGCGTGCTGAAATGCAGGCCACCATGCAGGCGCATTGCGCCGTGTTCCGCACCGAGGAACTGATGCAGGAAGGCCGTGATCGGCTGACGGCATTGTGGGCCAGGAACGACGACGTCAAGGTCAGTGATACGTCGCTGATCTGGAATTCCGATCTTGCCGAGACGCTGGAATATGACAACCTGCTCGCCCAGGCGGTCGTCAGCCTGGACAGCGCGATCAACCGCAAGGAAAGCCGCGGCGGTCATGCGCGTGAGGATTTCCCCGATCGTGATGATGAAAACTGGATGAAGCACACTTATGTGTGGCTCAATGAAGACGGCACCAGCCGTATTGATTACCGCCCGGTTCACACCGAGACGATGACCGCCGACGTCAAGGCGGTCCCGCCCAAAGCACGGGTATACTGAGGTAAATTAGATGGTCGAATTCTCACTCCCCAAAAATTCGAAAATCCGCGAAGGCAAAACCTGGCCGGCGGCCGCGGGCGCCAAGCGGCCTAAAGCCTTTCGCGTCTATCGCTGGAACGGCGATGACGGAGAGACCCCGCAGGTCGATACCTATACGGTTGATCTCGACGATTGCGGACCGATGGTTCTCGACGCGATTATCAAGATCAAGAACGAGATCGATCCGACGCTGACCTTCCGACGGTCCTGCCGCGAAGGCGTCTGCGGGTCATGTGCGATGAATATCGACGGCACCAATACGCTCGCCTGCACCAAGTTTCTTGACGAGGTGAAGAACGACGTAAAGGTCTATCCGCTGCCGCATATGCCGGTGGTGAAAGACCTGGTGCCCGATCTGACACAGGCTTACGCCCAGTACCGGTCGATTGAGCCATGGCTCAAATCCGACAGCCAGCCGACACCCGGCAAAGAGCGTCTGCAGTCGCCGGAAGAACGCGAAAAGCTGGATGGCATGTGGGAATGCATTCTGTGCTTCTGCTGCACGACAAGCTGCCCGAGCTACTGGTGGAACAGCGATCGTTACCTCGGTCCGGCCGTGCTGTTGCAGGCCAATCGCTGGATTCAGGATTCGCGCGATGAGGCAACGGGCGACCGGCTCGACGAACTTGAAGACCCGTTCCGCCTGTATCGCTGCCACACAATCATGAACTGCACCAAAACCTGCCCCAAGGGTCTGAACCCTGCCAAGGCAATCGCCGACATCAAGCAGGCGATGGTGGAGCGGCGCTGATTTCAAAAAAAATTCAGTTGAATTCGGAAAATGGGGTCGCGTGTAAACGCGGCCCCATTTCATTTTTACCCGATATTATCAGGTCGGTGTTTTATTGAAGCGGCATTTTAACTTGATCGCCTCCACCGTTCCGTTATCCATGCCGCGCTTTCCCTGAACCGTCCGAAGTCAGTATGTCTGATAGCTCTACAAAAGGTCCTCTATTCGCCTATCGCGACATGAATCGTGATGGCGACCTCCATCACGACGCGGTCCAGGCGCTGGCGGCCGAAAAACTGCAATCGCTCTGGCATGCGCTTGGCGCATATAAGCCGGCCGGCGGCGGTTCCGGCTGGCGCGAGCGGCTTGGCCTTACGCGGCGGCCTGCCGAACCGGCACCCCAGGGTCTGTATCTCTACGGCCCGGTCGGGCGCGGCAAATCCATGCTCATGGACCTGTTTTATGAATCCATCGCGGGCGACCACAAACGCCGGGTCCATTTCCATGAATTCATGCTCGAAATTCATGAAACCATGCATCGCTGGCGTCAGCGTGACGGCAAGCTGCAGGACCCGTTGCCCAAAATTGCCACGGAAATTGCGAAGGATACCTGGTTGCTCTGCTTTGATGAGTTCCAGGTGGAGAACATCGCCGATGCCATGATTCTCGGCCGTCTGTTTGAAGGGTTGTTTGATGAAGGCGTGGTTGTCGTCGCGACCAGCAACAGACATCCGGACGAGTTGTATAAGGGTGGCTTGCAGCGCGACCGTTTCCTGCCGTTTATCGAGGTGCTCAAGGGGCGAATCGATATTCTCGAACTTGAAGCCGAGCGCGACTATCGTCGGGACCGCCTGGTCGACATGGGTGTGTACCATACGCCGTTGGGGCCACCGGCCGAGGCATCTCTGGATGCTGCTTTTGCGGCGCTGACTGATAACGCAGTGGGGGAGCCTGCCGAACTGACAGCGACCGGGCGGAAGGTCATCGTGCCTCAGACGGCAAAGGGCGTCGCTCGTTTCACGTTTGCGGAGCTGTGCGAAAATCCGCTCGGTGCACCGGATTATCTCGCCATTGCAAAGGCGTATCACACGGTGATCCTTTCCGGCATACCGATGCTGCCGCCAGCCAGACGCAACGAATCCAAGCGACTGGTGACGTTGATCGACGCGCTCTACGAGCACAAGGTGAACATGGTGATTTCCGCCGAGGCGCAGCCGGACGAACTATCTCCGGCGGGTGATACCGCCTTCGCGTTCGAGCGCACCGCGTCCCGTTTGATCGAGATGCAGTCCGAGGAGTACATTCAGGCGGCACATTTGAACGCAAACACGTGAAAAACCGCCACTAATGCTTGCCCTTCAAGGTTAACGGCGCTAGAAATCTCGCGATCCGGCGGAACCCTGCCGGATGTTATAATTTTTTCCATAACAGCTTCCGGAAGCATTCATGGCCCGCAACAAAATCGCCCTCATCGGCGCCGGCAATATCGGCGGCACCCTTGCCCATCTCGCTGGACTCAAAGAGCTCGGTGACATCGTTCTTTTCGATATCATGAAAGGAACTCCGCAGGGGAAAGCCCTCGACCTGGTCGAATCTTCTCCCGTTGAAGGTTTCGATTCCAAGATCACGGGCGCTAATTCCTACGCCGGTATCAAGAATGCGGACGTCATCATTGTTACCGCCGGCATCCCGCGGAAACCGGGCATGAGCCGCGACGATCTGATCGCGATCAACTCCAACGTGATGAAGCAGGTTGGCGAAGGAATCAAGAAATACGCGCCGAACGCGTTCGTGATCTGCATCACGAACCCGCTGGATGCGATGGTCTGGGCGCTGCAGAAGCATTCAGGACTGCCGTCGAACCGCGTTGTCGGTATGGCCGGCGTCCTCGATAGTGCCCGGTTCCGCTATTTCCTGGCTGAAGAATTCAACGTGTCGGTTCAGGACGTTACCGCGTTCGTTCTCGGCGGTCACGGCGACACGATGGTGCCGTCGGTCCGGTATTCGACAGTTGCCGGTATTCCGCTGCCCGATCTGATCAAGATGGGCTGGACCACGAAGAAGAAACTGGATGCGATCGTCCAGCGCACGCGCGATGGCGGCGGCGAGATCGTCAGCCTGCTCGGCAACGGCTCGGCATTCTATGCGCCGGCATCGGCAGCAATCGAGATGGCGGACGCATATCTCAAGGACAAGAAACGCGTTCTGCCCTGCGCTGCGATGCTCAAGGGTGAATACGGCGTGAAGGGTCTGTATATCGGCGTGCCGGTCGTGATCGGTGCCAAGGGTATCGAGCGTATCGTCGAGGTGAAACTCGATGCGGGCGAAAAGCGCCAGTTCAATAACTCGGTCAAGGCCGTTCAGGGCCTGGTCGATGTTGTTAAAAAAATGGAACGCGAAACGGCTAAAAAAGCAAAGTAAACCGGCGTAAACGGCCATTTCCCGCATCGGCTGACTGCCGATGCGGTATTTATGGTTAATGATCGCTTAACACACCGGGTTTACGGTTTCGTAACTCGGCAGGAGCATACGGTCAGGTTATGAACATTCATGAATATCAGGCGAAGCAGTTGCTCGCCAAATACGGGGTCGCCGTTCCGAAGGGTGGCGTAGCTTATACTGCAGACGAAGCCGCCAAGGCGGCCGAAGATCTGGGCGGTTCCATCTGGGTCGTTAAATCACAGATTCATGCCGGTGGCCGTGGTGCCGGACGCTTCAAGGACGATTCCAGCGACAAGGGTGGTGTTCGTGTCGTCAAGTCCGTTGACGAAGTCCGTGAAAACGTGGCCGCGATGCTGGGCAAGGTGCTGGTCACCAAGCAGACCGGCCCCGAAGGCCGCGAGGTCAAACGGGTCTATGTCGAGGAAGGGTGCGATATCGCACGTGAACTCTATCTCGGTATTCTCATTGACCGCGAGACCAGCCGGGTCACGCTGATGGCGTCGACCGAGGGTGGCATGGAAATCGAGGAAGTCGCGGAAGCGACGCCTGAAAAAATTCTGCGGTTCGATATCGATCCCGCCACCGGGATGCAGGCCTATCACGCCCGCCAGGTTGCGTTCGGGCTCGGCCTTGAAGGCGATCAGATCAAGTCTGCGATCAAGTTCCTGATGGGCATGTACGAAGCGTTTACCGATCTTGATGCCTCGATCGTTGAAATCAATCCGCTGGTTGTGACAGGCTCGGGCGACGTAATCGCGCTCGATGCCAAGATGAACTTTGATGACAACGCACTCTTCCGCCACAAGAACGTGATGGAACTGCGCGATGAAGACGAAGAAGATCCGACCGAGCTGGAAGCAGCCAAGCACGACCTGAACTACATCACGCTTGACGGTAACATCGGCTGCATGGTCAACGGCGCCGGCCTCGCGATGGCGACGATGGACATCATCAAGCTTTATGGTGGATCGCCTGCCAACTTCCTCGATGTCGGTGGGGGCGCAACCAAGGAACGCGTCACGACAGCGTTCAAGCTGATCCTGTCCGATCCGAATGTTGAATCCATCCTGGTGAACATTTTCGGCGGTATCATGCGCTGCGACGTGATCGCCGAAGGTGTCGTCGCGGCAGCCCGCGAAGTCAGCCTCGATGTCCCGCTGGTTGTCCGCCTTGCCGGCACCAACGTGGAACTCGGCAAGAAAATTCTTGAAGAATCTGGTCTGCCGATCGTTTCGGCGGACAATCTGGCGGATGCCGCCGAAAAGGTTGTCAAAGTTACGAAGGAGGCAGCCTGATGTCGGTGCTGGTCGGAAAAGACACGAAAGTTATCTGTCAGGGCTTCACTGGCGCGCAGGGCACCTTCCATTCGGAACAGGCGATTGCGTATGGTACGCAGATGGTCGGCGGGGTTACGCCGGGCAAAGGCGGTACCAAGCATCTCGATCTTCCCGTGTTCGATACGGTCGCCGACGCGGTCGACAAGACGGGTGCAAATGCGTCCGTGATCTATGTGCCGCCGCCCTTTGCAGCGGATGCCATCCTTGAGGCGATTGACGCGGAAATCCCGCTTGCGATCTGCATCACCGAGGGCATTCCGGTGCTCGACATGGTTCGGGTGAAACGGGCACTGGCCAATTCAAGCACGCGCCTGATCGGACCAAACTGTCCCGGCATTATCACGCCTGACGAATGTAAGATCGGCATTATGCCCGGTCACATTCATCAGCGCGGCGCAATCGGTATCGTTTCTCGCTCCGGCACGTTGACCTATGAAGCAGTTGCACAAACAACGGCTGCGGGTCTGGGCCAGACAACGTGTATCGGCATTGGCGGTGATCCCGTCAATGGAACCAATTTTGTTGATTGCATCGATCTGTTCCTTGCTGACGACGAAACCCAGGGCATCGTTATGATCGGCGAGATCGGCGGCTCTGCGGAAGAAGATGCGGCCGACTTCATCAAGCATTCCAAAACCAAGAAACCCGTCGTGGGCTTTATCGCAGGCGTTACCGCGCCTCCGGGCCGGCGAATGGGTCACGCGGGCGCGATCATATCGGGCGGCAAAGGCGGCGCCGACGATAAGATCGAAGCCATGAAAAGCGCAGGGATTCGGGTTTCAGATTCGCCCGCCGGTATCGGCGATGCGATGGTTGAGGCGATGAAGGGATAGGTCGGGGCTAACTGCGCCGGCATTTTCCGGCGATGTAGCATGTGAGAGGGGCGGCGGCAGCGTCGCCGGAGTTCATGACCGGACTGATAGACAAGACTTCGTTTCTCACGAGTGCCAATAGCACTTTCGTGGCGGAACTTTACGCGCGTTATCTCGAAAAACCGGCAACGGTAGATTCCGAATGGGCAGCATTCTTCGATGAGTTGAAGGATGAAGCTCCGGATGTTCTGAAAGACCTCCAGGGTGCCAGTTGGGCGCCAAACGGCACTGCCGTCATTGGCACTGAAACTGCCGCGGAAGTACTGAAGACGAACGGCGCGAAGGGCCATGCCGCGAATGGTGCGGCACCGGGCCACATTCTCAGCGATGTGACGCGAGATTCTATCCAGGCATTGATGATCATCCGTTCGCACCGCGTGCGCGGTCATCTATATGCGGAACTCGATCCGCTGGGTCTGGAACAGCCGTTGAGCCATACGGAACTGGATCCTGAATCCTACGGTTTCACCGAAGCCGATTACGACCGTGAAATTTATATCCATGACCGGCTTGGTCTGGGCGAAAAAGCCCCGCTTCGCGATATCGTCGAGAAGGTCCGAGCGACCTATTGCGGACATATCGGCGTCGAATACATGCACATGACTTCGACCGAGGAAAAGGTCTGGATCCAGGACCGTATCGAAGGTATCCGCAATCAGACCGACTTCACCGATATGGGGAAAATCACGATCCTCGAGCGGTTGACCGAGGCGGAGACGTTCGAACAGTTTCTGAACGTGAAATATACCGGTACGAAACGGTTCGGGCTCGACGGCGCGGAATCGCTTGTCCCCGGCCTTGAACAGATTCTGAAACGTGGCTCCCAGCTCGGTGTCGAAGAAGTCGTGATCGGCATGCCTCATCGCGGGCGGCTGAATGTGCTGGCCAACGTTATGAACAAACCGTTCTCCGCGATTTTCTCTGAATTTCAGGGAACATCTGCAAAGCCCGAAGACGTGCAGGGTTCCGGCGATGTGAAGTACCATCTCGGGACATCAGCCGACCGTGAATTCGATGGCAAGCAGGTTCACCTGTCGCTGGCGGCAAACCCGTCCCATCTTGAAGCGGTTGATCCGGTCGTGGTGGGCAAGGTGCGCGCAAAACAGCGCCAGCTCGGTGACCGCGACCGTCGCAAGGTCATGGGACTGTTGATGCATGGCGATGCCGCTTTCGGCGGCCAGGGCATTGTTGCAGAGACCTTTGGCCTGTCCGACATCAAGGGATACCGGACCGGCGGCACGATGCATGTGGTCGTCAACAATCAGATCGGCTTTACGACGAATCCGGGTGCAACGCGCACGTCGCGGTATCCAACCGAAATCGCCAAGATGGCGCAGGCGCCGATATTCCACGTGAACGGCGATGACGTTGAAGCGGTTATCCATGTCTCGCGAATCGCGGCTGAATTTCGAAATGAATTCCGCAAGGACGTCGTGATCGATATGTGGTGCTACCGCCGCTTTGGTCACAATGAAGGCGATGAGCCTGCATTCACGCAGCCGAAAATGTACAAGGCAATCGCCGATCATCCGACGGTATGCCAGCTTTATGCCAATCAGCTTATCGCCGAAGGCGTGGTCACCGAAGAACAGGTTGCCGAAATACAGGCGAAGGTTCGTGCCCAGCTCGATGCAGATTTCGAAGCGTCTACATCCTACAAGCCGAACAAGGCCGATTGGCTTGAAGGCAAATGGCAGGGCAAGACGACGGCGCCTTCCGCCGAGGAGCGCCGGGGCAAGACGGACGTCTCGATGGACTTGCTGAAGGAAGTCGGCAACGCGATATCGACCGTACCCGAAGACTTCAACCTGAATTCCAAGCTGAAACGCTTCTTTGGGAATCGAAAGAAGGCCATCGAAAGCGGTGAGGGTATCGATTGGGCGACCGGTGAATCGCTCGCCTTCGGTACGCTGCTGACGGAGAACCATCTGGTTCGGCTCAGCGGACAGGATGTCGCCCGCGGGACGTTCTCCCAGCGCCACGTGGTAGCGACTGACCAGGATAACGAAAAGGTATTCATCCCGCTCGAACAGATCCGCCCGGGTAACCAGGCCAAGTTCATCGCCCGGAACTCAACCCTGTCCGAGGCCGCCGTGCTGGGCTTCGAATACGGTATGACTCTTGCGGACCCGGACGTGCTGGTGCTGTGGGAAGCGCAGTTCGGCGATTTCGCCAATGGCGCACAGTTTATTTTCGACCAGTTTATCTCGTCCGGTGAATCCAAATGGCTTCGCATGTCGGGCCTTGTGATGTTGTTGCCGCACGGTTTTGAAGGCCAGGGGCCGGAACATTCGTCAGCACGTCTGGAGCGGTATCTTCAGCAATGCGCCGAGGATAACTGGCAGGTTTGCAATATTACGACCCCGGCAAACTATTACCACGCTCTGCGCCGCCAGATTCATCGCGATTTCCGCAAGCCGCTGGTTATCATGACGCCGAAATCCCTGCTGCGTCATAAAAGGGCGGTCTCGAAACTCGAAGAATTCGGGCCGGGTACATCGTTTAACCGGGTACTCCCTGATTGCGGCGAACTCGTTGCACCGGCAAAGGTGAAGCGGGTCGTTCTGTGTACCGGCAAGATCTACTACGATCTTCTCGCTGCCCGCGAAGAGGCGAATATCGCCAATATCGCGCTGGTTCGGATGGAACAGCTTTACCCGTTCCCAAGTGTTTCGCTGTCCAAAGAGCTCGAAAAATATCCTAATGCCGAAGTTGTCTGGTGCCAGGAAGAACCCAGGAATATGGGGGCATGGCATTTCCTTGATCGTCGTATCGAGGAAGTTCTCGGCAATCTCGACGTGGATGCCGAACGCCCGGTTTATGTCGGTCGTCCCGAAGCGGCGTCCCCGGCAACGGGTTCGCTCGGCAAGCACAACGCCGAACAGCAGGCGCTGGTATCCGAAGCCCTGATGAAATGATTAAACGACTAGCCTGCTCCAGGAGCATTTAGAACATGGCCACTGAAATAATCGTTCCCACACTTGGCGAATCCGTCACCGAGGCGACAGTCGCCAAATGGTTCAAGGCAGAAGGCGATGCGGTTGCCGTCGACGAGCCGATCCTGGAACTGGAAACCGACAAGGTAACGCTCGAAGTCAATGCGAGCACCGCCGGTACGCTGAGCGAGATATCAGCTAAAGAGGGTGACAACGTTGAAGTCGGCGCGTTGCTCGGTCTGATCGGTGAAGGCGGTGCGGCACCGGCTAAAAAGCCGGAAGCGGCGACACCGGCGGCTCCGGCAGAGAAGGAAAAGCCTGCTGAAGCAGTGCCAGCCGCGACCACGATCGAAGGGGACGACAAGGATAAGTTGTCGCCGGCAGTTCGCAAGCTGGTTGATGAAAACAATCTTGATGCCAGCCAGATCAAGGGTACCGGCAAAGACGGTCGACTGACCAAGGGTGACGTTCTGTTATTCATGAAGGACGGCGGCGCCGCCGCAGCGCCTGCAGCGGCACTGGCGGCTAAACCGGCAGCACCTTCCGCGCCCCGTGCGGATGATTCACGCGAGGAACGCGTGAAGATGACCCGTTTGCGCAAGCGGATCGCCGAACGTCTCAAAGAGGCGCAGAACACGGCGGCGATGCTGACCACGTTCAACGAGATCGACATGACCAACGTCATGGCCGCGCGTAAAAATTTCCAGGCTGATTTCGAAAAACGCCATGGTTGCCGGCTCGGCTTCATGTCGTTCTTCGTGAAAGCCTGTATCGTCGCACTTCAGGAATTGCCGGCCGTAAACGGCGAGATTGATGGCGATGAACTGATCTACAAGAACTATTACGATATCGGCGTGGCCGTCGGTACCGAACAGGGGCTTGTCGTGCCGGTTCTGCGCGATGCAGATAAAAAGTCATTCGCCGATGTCGAAAAAGGCATTACGGAACTCGGTCTGAAGGCCCGCGACGGCAAGCTCGGGATGGATGAACTGACAGGTGGCACGTTCACGATCACCAATGGTGGCGTCTACGGTTCGCTTATGTCCACACCGATCCTTAATCCGCCGCAATCCGGTATTCTGGGGATGCATAAAATTGACCGTCGTCCGATGGCGGTGGGCGATTCCATTGAAATTCGCCCGATGATGTATGTCGCGCTGTCTTATGATCATCGGATCATTGATGGTCGTGAGGCGGTGACGTTCCTGGTGCGTGTCAAGGAATGCATCGAAAACCCGGAACGCATCCTGCTTGCCGTCTGATCGAAAGCCAGAAACATGAGTGATTCCCATTTTGACCTGATCATTATCGGTGCGGGCCCGGGCGGTTATGTCGCCGCAATTCGTGCAGCGCAGCTCGGCCTCAAAACCGCCTGTATCGAAAAGCGCGGCACGCTTGGCGGTACCTGCCTCAATGTCGGCTGCATCCCGTCAAAGGCTCTGTTGCATTCATCGGAGAAGTTCGAAGAAACGCGGGATCATCTTGCCGAGCATGGCGTTAAGGTCGGCAAGGTAGAGCTGGATCTCGATACGCTCATGGCGCGCAAGGACAAGGTCGTCGACGGCCTTACCAAGGGTATTGCGGGCCTGTTCAAAAAGAACAAGGTCACTTCTATCACCGGGTCTGCCCGGATCGCCAGGGCGGGCGAGGTCGTTGTATCTGCCGATGGCAAAGACACCAGTTATACAGCCGACAACATTCTCATCGCGACCGGCTCGGAGGTCGCTCCTCTGCCCGGTGTCGAGATCGACGAAGACCGTATCGTATCTTCAACGGGTGCGTTGTCGCTGGACAAGGTGCCGAAGCACCTGGTCGTTGTCGGCGGCGGATATATTGGTCTTGAAATGGGGTCTGTCTGGCGTCGTCTCGGATCCAAGGTCACCGTTGTTGAATTTCTTGACGCCATTGTTCCGAACATGGACGGCGAAGTCGGCAAGGCCATGCACAAGACCCTCGCAAAGCAGGGTATGGAGTTCAAACTCGGCACGAAGGTAACGGGTGCGAAATCGACCAAGACCAAAGTCGCCCTGACGGTGGAACCTGCCGCGGGCGGTGATGCCGAAACCATCGACTGCGATATCGTGCTGGTCTCGATCGGGCGCGTTCCGTTCACGGCCAATCTCGGCCTCGCGGAAGCCGGCGTTGAGATGGACGGCCGGGGCGTGATCCAGGTCGACGGCAATTTTAAAACCAACGTGGACGGTATCTACGCGATCGGCGACGTCATCCCCGGTCCGATGCTGGCGCATAAAGCCGAGGAAGAAGGCATCGCCTGTGTTGAGCGGCTTGCCGGTCAGGCGACGCATATCAACTACGATGCTATTCCGTCGGTGGTCTATACATGGCCGGAAGCTGCCTCTGTCGGGAAAACCGAAGAGCAGCTGAAGGATGCGGGCATCGCCTATAACAAGGGCAACTTCCCGTTCATGGCGAATTCGCGTGCCCGTGCAAACGGTGATGCGGAGGGATTTGTCAAAATTCTCGCAGATGCGGCGACCGATGAAGTACTCGGTGTTCACATTATCGGGCCTGACGCGGGCACGATGATTGCAGAACTGGCGCTTGCGATGGAATTTGGCGCATCGTCCGAGGATATCGCACGGACCTGTCATGCGCACCCGACGCTGAACGAGGCCGTGAAAGAAGCCGCCCTTGCTGTCGAAGGCGCGCCGATCCATATGTAACCCTCATGCCGGGGGCTTGCGATGAAACAGCGTCTGAAACGTTACGCCGTTCTCGCGCTTGGCTGGTTATTCATCTTTCTCGGTATTCTCGGTCTCTTCCTGCCGATCCTGCAGGGTATTCTTTTCCTCACGATTGGCCTGATCCTGCTGTCGCGGGAATCCGAATGGGCGGCCGGTAAGCTCGACTGGCTGAAGACCCGGTATCCTCGTTTCGGGAAAACCTATGACGAGGCGGACCGCCGGGCGATGCGTCTCTGGGAACGGTTGCGAGGACGAAAAAAGCCGGACTGACCGCGCTGGCATAATCCCGCGTCCATCTGCCCGATGACGCTTCTATGCCGTCTTCTCCAGATCGCTTTCGAGCTTGCGTGCGTGTGGACGCGCCCATAGCCAGAGCGTGATGGTCAGCAGGCCGCCGGCAGCTATGGTGACCGGTAACCCGGCAAAATTGGCGATCCATCCGGCGGCGAGTGCGCCGAAGGCAGGCAGTCCCCATGAAATCATAATGAACAGGCTCATCACACGGGCCCGCATGTGAGATTCAACGGCGTTCTGCATCAGCGTCTGAGAGCCGACACCGCCTACCAGCATGGCAAACCCTACCACCCCGAGGAAGCCGGCAGACAGCCATAGGCTTCCGCCGAAATAGCCGGCGGCGGCGCACAGGATCAGTGCTGTCGCCTGAACAAACAGGCTGAAGGTGACAAGCCCGGTCAATCCGGCGGTCCGCCCGCGCTGCGCGATCCAGATACAACTGACCATCGCCCCGAACCCCAGGGTCGACATCAGAATGGCCAGGCCGTCGGCGCCGCGATCAAATACCTCCGCCGAGAAACCGGGCATAAGTTCGATCACGGGTCTGATCAGCAGGCCTGTTACCGCCAGCATAACGAGCAGGAAACGGATGCCGGGATTGCGGAATCCGTATCGTACGCCGGTCACGATATCGCCGGTAAGATCCCGCCAGGGGCCGGGGTTTCGTTCGGGCTCGTCCGCCTTGATGACCAGAAGTGTCAGGCAGAACTGGGTGAAGGCGATGGCAACGACCGCGAGCACGACCCCTGAACCCGTCCAGACAAGAAGCGCGCCGGCAATAGCCGGACCGATAAACCGCGCGGCGTTGAACGTGGCCGATCCCAGTGCGATTGCCGGTGCCAGGTCCTGCTTCGGCACCAGCGCGTGGACCAGCGCCATGCGTGCCGGCGTGGTCAGCGATTCAAGCGACCCGATCAACAGGGCGGAAACCAGGACCAGTTCAATCGTGATCACACCGGCGAGTGTCATGGCTGCAAATGCCGCGGCGACAATCGCCGTTGCAGTCTGTGCCAGCAGGGTGATCCGGATATAGCCGACCCGGTCAGCGATGGCGCCCGCCAGAACCGAAAACACGACCAGTGGGAAGCTTTCCGCGAAGGCGATGATACCCAGCCATGTTGTTGATTCCGTCAGTTCCCAGGTTAGCCAGCCGACGGCTATGCGGTACATCCACCGGCCGATTGTGTTTATGCCGTTGCTCGACCAGTACAGCAGGTAATCCCTGTGCGATAGCGCCCGGCCGATACCACCGAACATGCTAGTCCCGGACGATCGCGCGTGGGTGGGCCCGGTCATAAACGTTGATCAGCTGCCGGGTATCGACATCGGTATATCGCTGTGTTGTCGACAGGGATACATGCCCGAGCAGTTCCTGGATGGTCCGCAGGTCACCGCCGCCTGCCAGCAGGTGTGTTGCAAAACTGTGACGCAGTGCATGGGGTGTCGCCGTATCCGGCAGGCCCAGATCAGCCCGCAGATGGCGCATGGTGCGTTGGACGACACCCGCGTTGAGCCGCGCGCCACGTGATCCGTAAAACAGCGGTCGGTCCGCGTCGAGCGGGAATGGACAGGCTTTACGATAGACGGCAATGGCGTCAATCACGACGGCCAGTACGGGCACAATGCGCTGTTTGTTGCCCTTGCCGGTGATGGTCATCACCTCGCCGGTGGGCACGTCACGCTGATCAAGGCTGAGGGCTTCATCGATACGCAGGCCGCAGCCATATAGCAGGGCGAGGATTGCGACGTCGCGCGCGCCGACCCAGGGTTCGGTGGCAATTTCGGCGGCCCGGCGCAGCAGCGCCAGGGCGTCGTCGGCATTCAGTGGCTTCGGTACGGATTTGGGCGGTTTGGGTACTTTGACCGCGGCGAGCGCCTGATTGTGCACGCGTCCTGTCCGGTCAAGAAAACGGAACAGATTGCGCAACGCGGACATCGCGCGGGCGATGGAAGTTCGGGAAAGGCCATCCTGTAAACGGGCGGCGAGCCATGCACGGAATTCGGCCGGTTTCAGGTCGCCAAGCGCCGCAAGGTTCGGGGTTTCCCCGCGGTAGTCGTTCAGGAAAACCAGAAAAGCCGCTATGTCACGGCAATACCCGTCCACCGTATGGACAGATGTACGGCGCTCGGTGATGAGCCAGCGGCGCCAGTCTTCAAGCGCGGCGAGCAGGTCCGTCTGCGCCGTAAACCGGATTAGTTTTTCGGCCCCAGGCATTGTTTCAACCGTGCCTCCAGCACATCGGCGAGGAATGAGATCAGATCCGTCGCCTGGTCCTTTTCGAATCCGTCTTCGCGGCCCGACCCGAGGGCCAGCAGCATGTCCGGCGAATTTTTGCCGGCGCGCAGCCGTAAATAGGCCACCGATTTCACGCGTGCGGCGTCTTCGCCGAACACGAAGGATTCGCCCGCGGTCTGTCCCTGCAAAAGGATGCGTTGTTTGGCACCCATCAGGTTTTCGATACCGCCCTTGCCGATCGCGGTAGCCCCGGCCAGAGCTAACGCCCCGGCATCCTCGATGCACAGGACGGCTGATTCGATATCGAGCATGGCCGGCAGTTTGGCGCGGATGACATTGTTCAACACCTGGATGTCGTTGGCGCCGACGACCGCAATTGCCGCCTGGTGGACTTTCGACTGGCCTGCAGCATTCCCTTCCACTGCCGATAACAGCTGCTTTTCATGGCGGCGCAGGCTGGTCAGGTCGTCGCGCATCCGTTCCAGCATAAAATGCTGCATGTCGAGGATGCGCTCTCCACGTTTGAATTCCGGCGGGGTGAGGAACGTCAGGACTTCCGGGTTTTCGTGCAGGAATTCCGGATGGCGGCGCAACCAGGCGGAAACCGTCTCGGCGGTCAGGCCGTCCGACTGGATTTTTGCCGCGTCGTCCGACGGCCCGCTCATGCTCAGGACCCCAGGATCGACTGACCGGATCCTGCCCAATCGGAAAGAAACGCTTCGAGTCCGGAATCTGTCAGGGGATGCTTGAACAGTTGGCGCAGGACACTGGGCGGGACGGTGACAACATCCGCACCAATTTGCGCCGATTCGATGACATGGTTCGGGCTGCGGATCGATGCGACCAGCACTTCCGTCTCGAAAGTCTCGTAATTGGCGTAAATAGTGCAGATTTCCTCGATCAGGCCCATGCCGTCACGGCTGATATCGTCCAACCGGCCAACGAAGGGTGACACGAACGTGGCCCCCGCTTTGGCGGCAAGAATCGCCTGGCCCGCAGAAAAACAGAGCGTCACGTTTACCTGGGTTCCGGCATCGGACAGAACCTTGCAGGTCTTCAGTCCGTCCGGTGTCAGCGGCACTTTGACGGCAACGTTGCTGGCTATCTGTGCGAGTTTCTGCCCTTCTTTGAGCATCGTTTCGTGATCTGTCGCCGCGACTTCGGCGCTGACAGGGCCATCGACGATGTCGCAGATTTCTGCGATCACATCGAAAAAATTCAGGCCTGATTTGGCGATGATCGATGGGTTGGTGGTGACTCCGTCAACCAGGCCTGTAGATGCCAGGTCCCTGATCTCGGCAACGTCTGCCGTATCCACGAAAAACTTCATAATAATCCTTCAGTTCTGGTCTGCCCGTCCGAATCTGAAAATTCGGCCTGCCGGCTGTGTCCGAGATGTTTTGTTTCGCCAAAAGCGCTAGTTTGGCCGCCAGCCGATTGGCCCCCCCGAACGGCTGGGATAGAGTGTATCCGATGGACCCCACCCTTTCTATACACGCCGACACCGCTCGGACGACTGCCGTCAGCGTTCTGCTGCCGCTGCCGCTGATCGCGCCTTATGACTATCTGGTGCCGTCGAATCTGTCGGTGGAGCCGGGGTCCTACGTCGAGGTGCCGTTGGGTGCACGCCAGGCGACGGGTGTTGTATGGGGCCCGGCACGAGGCGGTGTGAACCCTGAAAAACTCCGCGAAATCAGTGCTGTATTGGACCTGCCGCCGATGCCTGACAACCTTCGTCAGTTCGTCGATTGGGTGGCGGCGTATACGCTGGCGCGCCTCGGTACGGTACTCCGGATGACCATGAGCGTACCGAAGGCATTGAGCCCGCTGAAGCCTGTCACCGCCTACCGGATTGCCCCTTCGGTCGACCCGAAAAGCGAATCACTTCCCGGCGGTGTGCGGCTGACGGATGCCCGCCGGCGGGTTCTGGACGCGCTTGCGGATGGCAAACTCCGAAAGGGTCCGGATCTCGCCCGGATGTCCGGCAGTTCGCCTGCGGTGATTCGGGCGATGGCAGATGCAGATGTCCTCCAGCAGATCGCCCTGACGGAAGAAGACCCTGTCGGCCGTCCGGACCCCGGCTTGCCGGGTGCTGTGCTCTCGGATGCCCAGTCGGCAGCCGCGGCAACGTTGTCGGCCGATATCGGCGCAGGCTACTCGGTGACCCTGCTCGACGGGGTGACGGGTTCGGGTAAAACCGAGGTTTATTTCGAGGCAATTGCAACGGCCATCCGGGCAGACAGACAGGTCATCGTTCTGTTGCCGGAAATTGCGCTTACCGCGGACTGGCTTGGCAGGTTCGAACGCCGCTTTGGCGTCAGGCCCGTCGTCTGGCATTCCGATCTGCCGATGTCTGAACGCCGCCGTAACTGGCGTGCGGTGCTTCATGGCGAGGCAAAACTGGTGGTTGGCGCGCGGTCTGCGCTGATGTTGCCGTATCGCGACCTCGGGCTGATCGTCATCGACGAAGAACATGACCCCAGCTTCAAGCAGGACGAGGGCGTTATATATAATGCCCGCGATATGGCCGTGGTGCGCGGTCATATTGGCGGATTCCCCGTCATTCTCGCCTCCGCGACGCCGTCCCTGGAGACGGTCGACAACGTCTGGCGTGAACGCTACCGGCGGTTATCGCTGCCCGAACGCTTTGCCGGCGCGTCCCTGCCGGATATTGCGGCGATTGATATGCGCGCGGAAACCCTTGACCGGCAGAGCTGGCTGTCGCCGAGCCTGGCACGGGCGGTGTCCGAAACCGCAGCGGCGGGTGAACAGTCAATGCTGTTTCTGAACCGGCGGGGATATGCTCCGCTGACACTGTGCCGCGCTTGCGGGCACCGGCTCAATTGCCCTCAATGCACGGCGTGGCTTGTCGAGCACCGGCTTCTGGACCGGTTGCAATGTCATCACTGCGGCTACAGCGCGCCGCCGCCCTTGACCTGCCCGTCCTGCGACGTCGAAAGCCGCTTTGCTGCCTGTGGGCCGGGTGTCGAGCGTCTCGCCGAAGAAGCGCGGGCAAAGTTCCCCGACCTGCGGTTCGAGATTATGTCGAGCGACACCATCCATAAACCGGCAGATGCGCTCGCACTGGTCCGCCGGATGGAAAACCGGGAGATCGACGTTCTGATCGGCACGCAGATCATGGCCAAGGGTTTTCACTTTCCCGCCTTGACGTTGGTTGGTGTCATAGACGCGGATCTTGGCCTCGCCGGGGGAGACCTGCGGGCGGCGGAACGGACCTATCAGTTATTGCACCAGGTATCGGGCAGGGCGGGACGCGCCGAACGGCCGGGGCGTGTCCTGCTGCAGACCTACCAGCCGGAACACCCGGTGATGCAGGCGCTGATCGGTGGCGACCGGGACAGTTTTATCAGAACAGAAGCCTCGGCACGGAAACAGCACAACATGCCGCCTTACGGCAGGCTCGCGGCGATCATCGTTTCGGGACGGGATGAGCGTGCGGTTGACGATGCGGCGAATGCGCTTGGCCGTTCCGCGCCGCGCCGCGAAGGGCTGAGTGTGCTTGGCCCGGCACCGGCACCGATCTCGGTCGTCCGCGGACGGCATCGCCGCCGGTTGCTTGTACGGGCGCGGAAGGATTTGAATATTCAGGACGTGCTGCGGCGTTGGGTTTACGCACATAAAGTGGCCGGGGGTGTCCGGATATCTGTGGATATCGATCCCTATAACTTTATGTAACACCATGTTCGCAAATGTCACTTTGAGTTTGTCGATGCAGGGCCTAGGTTGACGCTATGCCCGATACTCGGTTTTTCAATGAAATGCTTGCTGACGATCGCAGTGTTCGTGATGCTTATGGGGACGTGGCGCAGTGGCTTGCTGCTCTTCCGGAAGGCCAGCTCGGGCTGAAGACTGAAGAAGCCGAACTGCTGTTTCGCCGGATGGGAATTACCTTTCTTGTGTATGGACGCGAGGGGAGTAACGAACGCCTTATTCCGTTCGATGTCATCCCCCGCGTGTTCTCCGCGTCTGAATGGGACCTGTTGTCCAAGGGCTCCATCCAGCGGGTGCGGGCACTCAATATGTTTCTCGAAGACCTGTACCATGGTGCGGAGATCGTTCGGGCCGGCAAAATTCCGGCGGAACTGGTCTTTAACAATGACTACTACCAGATTCAGATGCATGGCCTTGATGTTCCGGGCGGCGTGTATGCACACATTGCCGGGATTGACCTCGTTCGTGTCAGCGAGAGCGATTTCTATGTTCTCGAAGACAACCTGCGTGCGCCGTCTGGCGTGTCCTACATGCTGGAAAACCGTGCGATCATGATGCGTTTGTTTCCCGAGCTATTCGACGGGAACGCCGTCGCACCGGTCGATCACTACCCCGAGGAACTGCTGCGCAATCTGCGCGCCGTCGCACCGCGCGGTATCGGCGAGCCGACGGTTGCCCTGCTGACACCGGGTGCCTTTAACAGTGCTTATTTCGAACATGCCTATCTGGCCGACTCGATGGGTATCGAACTCGTCGAAGCACCGGATCTTTTCGTCCGAGATAACAAGGTGTTCATGCGGACCACCGAAGGCCCGCAGCGTGTCGATGTGATTTACCGGCGTGTCGATGACGAATTCATTGACCCGCTGGCGTTTCGCGCTGATTCGATGCTGGGGGTGCCTGGTCTGCTGTCAGTTTACCGGTCCGGCGGTGTCACAGTAGCCAATGCCATGGGCACTGGCGTTGCGGATGACAAATCGGTCTATCCATATGTGCCCGATATCATCCGGTTCTATCTCGATGAAGAGCCGATTCTCAATAACGTGCCGACCTATATGCTGCGCGATCCCGAGGATCTGAGATATACGCTCGATAACCTGGCCGACCTCGTGGTCAAGGAAGTACACGGCTCGGGCGGGTACGGGATGCTGGTCGGTCCGGCCAGCACCAAGAAGGAACGCGAGGAATACCGGGCCCGGGTGCTTGAAAACCCGGCTGGTTTTATCGCTCAGCCGACATTGTCGTTGTCGACCTGTCCGACCTATGTCGAGTCCGGGGTTGCACCCCGGCATGTCGATCTGCGCCCGTTCGTTCTTTCGGGTGATGACGTGACGGTCGTGCCCGGCGGGCTCACGCGTGTGGCTCTGACCGAGGGCTCTTTGGTTGTTAATTCGTCACAGGGCGGCGGCACCAAAGACACCTGGATATTACAGGAATAGCAATGCTGGGACGGGTCGCAGATCAATTGTACTGGATGGCGCGCTACTCGGAGCGTACCGAAAACATGGCGCGCATTATCGATGTGGCCAATCGGATGACGCTCACGCCTCAGGATGATGAAACGCGTCAAAGTGCCTGGGTCTCTGCACTTGAAGTCGCTGGCGCAGTGAATGGCTACAATGAAAAACACGGCGACATCAATGGGGCCGATGTGGTCCACTATCTGGCACTCGACCCCGATAATCCTGCGAGTATTTACTCCGCGATCAGGGCAACCCGCGAAAATGCCAGGGCGCTTCGCGGATCGATCACCACCGAAATGTTCGAAAGCATCAACTCGACGTGGCTGGAACTCAAAGCGATGGATGACGATGTCATAAAGCCTGCCGGACGTCGCGCATTTTTCGACTGGGTGAAAGACCGCGCTCATCTGTTTCGAGGGGTGGCCGAGGGCACGATGCTGCAGGACGAGGCCATGTGCTTCATGAAAATCGGACTGGATATCGAGCGGGCTGACTGCACGGCGCGTCTGCTCGATTCGAAGTATCATGTTCTATTACCTGCGTCGGAAGAAGTCGGTGGCTCTCTGGACTATTATCAGTGGGGCACGCTGCTGCGCTCCCTGAGTGCATTCCGCGCCTATCACAAAATTTACCGGGACCGTATTTCCGCGTCCCGGGTCGCCGAGCTGGTCATATTGAACGCGCAGATGCCCCGTTCGTTGAGATGCTGCTATGACCGTCTGACTGAAACGCTTGAAGATCTCTGTGGCACCAGTGCCCCCGAATGCCAGCGTATCGCGGGCAAAATTCATTCGGGATTACGGTACCGGCAGATTGGCGAGGTGTTCGATTCGGGGCTGCATGAATTCCTGACGGAATTCATCGACGGTAATGCGCAGGTCGGCCAGCAGCTTGCCCGTGATTTCATGATGGTCCGGTAACTGAAATGCGCCTCAATATTACCCATAAGACAACCTACCGGTATGAATACCCGCCAATTTTTTCTGCGGAGGTCATAAGGCTGACGCCGCGGACGAATATCAGTCAGCATCTTGGTCGTTGGCGGATCGAGCCATCGGCCGGACTTAGTGCCTGGTCGGATGCATTCGGAAATGTCTCGCATATGCTGGTTGTCGATGAGCCGAGAAACCGGATCGATATCATCGCGTCCGGCGAGGTCGTGACATCGGAGACAAACGGCGTTCTGCCCCGGGACGAAGGTGAATTACCGCTTGAGGTTTTTTTGCGGAATACGACACAGACAATGCTCAGCGCCGAAATTCGGGATTTTGCCCATGGCTTTGCCGAACGTGTTTCAGAAAATGCGCTGGATGGCCTGCACCAGTTGATGGGGGAAATCCGTGAGCGCGTGGATTATCACACCGGCAGTACCGATGCCCTTGCGACTGCGGCCGAAGCTTTTGCCGCCGGGCGCGGGGTCTGTCAGGACCACGCGCATATCTTTATCGGTTGTGCACGCGCACTCGGTTTTCCCGCAAGATACGTGTCCGGCTATCTCTATGATGGCGAGCAGAGTGATGCTTACGTTGCCGGACATGCCTGGGCTGCAGCCTGGGTGGCGGGTCTCGGATGGGTCAGTTTCGATGTTTCGAATTGCAAGTCTGCGACTGAAAACTATGTGAGTGTTGCTGTCGGCCTGGATTATGAGACCGCGGCCCCCATCCGGGGGGTCAGGTCCGGTGGCGCCGGTGATGAAGATCTCGATGTCGAAGTATATGTGAGCCAGTCGCAGCAATAATGACGTGGCTGACCCAACGGGTCGTTTCGCCGTAAAAGCTTTGGATTCGACGGGCGTTGGCGTAAATGAATGGCTCTAGCGTGGCTCAATTCAGGACCGATAATCCGATCATGACGTATTGCCTTGGTGTTTTGTTGAAGGACGGACTGGTGATGGCTGCCGATTCGCGGACCAATGCCGGTGTTGATTATATTTCGAGCTTTCGCAAACTCACTGTCTTCGAAGAGCCCGGCGAGCGGGTCATCGCGCTCGCTACTGCCGGGAACCTGGCGACGAGTCAGGCTGTGACCAGTATCGTCAGCGAGCGTCTCGGCGCACGTAAAGGCGAAGACAGCATCTATACGTCAAAGACCATGTTCAATGTTGCGCAGATCGTCGGGCGGGCACTCCGGCAGGTTATTGATGAGCATGGGGAGCACGTGCGCGAAAGTGGCGGTGATCCGACGGCGACCTTCATTCTGGGCGGACAGATCAAAGATCGCGCGCCACGCCTTTTCCTGATTTACGCGGCTGGCAATTTTATCGAGGCATCGGCTGAAACCCCTTTTCTCCAGATTGGCGAGAACAAATATGGCAAGCCGATTCTCGACAGGACGATAAGTTATGATATGCCCATTGAGCGTGCGGTTACCGCCTCCCTCGTGTCTTTTGATTCCACAATGCGAAGTAATCTGTCGGTAGGACCGCCGATTGATCTGATAACCATCCTCGCCGGCGAACAGCGGGTGGAGCGTCATGCTTCAATCGAAGAGAATGATGCCTATTTTACGGAACTTCGAAAAACCTATGGCGACGGCATTGTGTCGCTGTTTGAGACGCTGCCGGATCCGGATATTTCAAACTGGCCGCCGGGGCCATCATGTTAGGGACCTTGAGAATAAATCTAAGGTGAGGCTTCGGTGTGAATTTCCTATTCCGCCGGGTTGCAACGCACAAACGCCTGTGTTACCTAACGCTGCCTTCACGGGTGGTCGATTATGATGTCTATTGCAGGCAAAAATATTCGATTAAAAACAACAAGTTAGTTTATTTTTACGGGACGTTTTCGAGGTAAATTGGGTGTCGTCTGAATCGTCAGCCGTTTCCGGTGTGGCCGGCCGTTATGCGGCCGCTCTTTTTGAGCTCGCCGAGGAACATAAAAAACTGGACGAAGTCGCTGCGGATATAGCGACTGTTCGTGCCTTACTGGCCGAGTCTGCGGATCTGCGCCGCCTCGTCGCCAGCCCTGTCCTTGGGCGTGATGCCCAGGGGGCAGCACTTGCCGCTGTGCTTGAAAAAGCCGGTGTCTCCGAAATGACCCGGAATTTTGCTGCTGTTGTTGCCCGTAATCGCCGGTTGTTCGTGCTCGACAGCATGTGCGTCGGTTACCGTCAGCTTCTCGCCAGTGCGCGCGGAGAAATGACGGCGGAAATTATGACGGCAGAGCCGCTGACAGATGCTCAGCAGGCTTCGCTGGAACAGGAACTCCGGACCGCCATGGGCTCGAAGGTCACCCTCGAGACGCGTGTCGATGCGTCTCTTCTTGGCGGCATGATCGTCAAGGTCGGGTCGCGCATGGTCGATTCATCTCTTCGTACAAAGCTTCAACGTCTAGAACTCTCATTGAAAGGGGCAGCGTGATGGACATCCGCGCCGCAGAAATCTCCTCAATCCTCAAGGATCAGATCGCCAATTTCGGTACCGAAGCCGAAGTTGCAGAAGTCGGACAGGTCCTGTCGGTCGGTGACGGTATCGCCCGTGTTTACGGGCTCGATAGTGTTCAGGCCGGTGAAATGGTCGAATTCCCGGGCGGCATCAAAGGCATGGCGCTCAACCTGGAAACCGACAATGTCGGTGTTGTTATCTTTGGGTCGGATTCCGGCATCAAGGAAGGCGATATCGTCAAGCGGACGGGCACCATCGTGGACGTGCCGGTCGGTAAGGGTCTTCTGGGCCGTGTTGTTGACGCGCTGGGTGAGCCGATTGACGGTAAGGGGCCGATCGAATCGGACGAACGCCGCCGTGTTGACGTCAAGGCGCCGGGCATTATTCCGCGCCAGTCGGTCAGCGAGCCGATGCAGACCGGTCTGAAGGCGATCGACAGCCTGATCCCCGTTGGCCGCGGCCAGCGCGAGCTGATCATTGGCGATCGTCAGACCGGCAAGACCGCGATCGCGATTGACACGATTATCAATCAGAAAAAAGCCTTCGACGAAGGCGATACCGACAAGCAGCTTTTCTGCATCTATGTCGCTATCGGCCAGAAACGTTCGACGGTTGCCCAGATCGTCAAGCAGCTCGAAGAAGTCGGCGCGATGGAATACACCATCGTCGTTGCATCGACAGCGTCAGAGCCTGCACCGCTGCAGTTCCTGGCGCCTTATGGTGGTTGCACGATGGGTGAATATTTCCGCGATAACGGCATGCATGCCCTGATCATCTATGATGATCTGTCCAAGCAGGCGGTTGCCTATCGCCAGATGTCGCTGCTGCTTCGCCGTCCGCCGGGACGTGAAGCCTATCCGGGCGACGTTTTCTATCTCCATTCACGTCTGCTGGAACGCGCCGCGAAGATGAGTGACGCGAATGGTGGCGGCTCGCTGACGGCCCTTCCGATCATTGAAACCCAGGCGGGTGACGTGTCGGCCTATATTCCGACAAACGTTATCTCGATCACGGACGGTCAGATCTTCCTTGAGACCGAATTGTTCTACTCGGGAATTCGTCCGGCGGTGAATGTCGGTCTGTCGGTCAGTCGTGTCGGTTCCGCAGCCCAGATCAAGGCGATGAAACAGGTTGCCGGTTCGATCAAGCTGGAACTGGCCCAGTACCGTGAAATGGCCGCGTTTGCGCAGTTTGCATCGGATCTCGATGCGGCAACCCAGAAACTTCTGGGCCGCGGCGAGCGCCTGACCGAGCTTCTCAAGCAGGGTCAGTATGCGCCGATGCCTGTCGAGGAACAGGTTGTGTCGATCTTCGCCGGTGTGAACGGGTATCTCGATGATATCCCCGCGCGCTCCGTGACCCAGTTTGAACAGGGTTTCCTGTCCGAACTGAAAGCGAACCATACCGACATCCTCGATGCGATCCGCACCGAGCAGGCGGTTTCCGACGATACCAACGCGAAGATCAAGGCATTCCTCGACGGGTATGCCAAGAACTTCGTCGCCGCCTGATCGACACCCCGGAAAACAGGAACCGGTAACGGGATATGCCAAGCCTTAAAGACCTCCGCATGCGGATCGACAGCGTCAAGTCGACGCAAAAGATCACGTCGGCGATGAAAATGGTCGCGGCGGCCAAACTGCGTCGTGCGCAGGAACAGGCCGAAGCGGCACGGCCCTATGCCGAACGCATGGAGCGCATGCTCGGATCGCTCGCCGGTTCAATGGCGTCCTCCGCGGGTGCGCCGAAACTGCTGGCCGGAACCGGCAAGCAGGATGTGCATCTTCTCGTGATGATGACGTCGGATCGCGGCCTTTGCGGTGCGTTCAATTCGTCTATCGTCCGCGACACCAGGCGGATGGTCGCAGAGCTCCAGGCGGATGGTAAGGAAGTAAAAATTCTGTGTGTCGGCCGTAAGGGCTGGGCGCAGGTGCGCCGCGAATTCGCGCCAATGATCGTTGATCTGATCGAGGGTATCGGCCGTCCGCGTCTTAGCTTCGATGATGCGCAGGGCGTGTCCAATCGTGTGCTTGAAATGTTCGAAGCAGGCGAATTCGATGTCTGTACGCTGATCTATAACCGCTTCAAATCGGTGATTGCTCAGATCGTCACCCGCCAGCAGCTGATTCCGTTCGCGGTCGACGACCTGGCGGCGGGCGATGAGTCGGCTGATGCAGCCAGCGTGAACTACGATTACGAGCCCGACGAAAACGAAATTCTTGAAGTACTTCTGCCGCGTAATATGAGCGTGCAGGTTTATCGGTCGCTTCTTGAAAATAACGCCAGCGAACACGGCGCCCGGATGAGCGCGATGGATAATGCCACGCGCAACGCCGGCGAAATGATCGACTCGCTGACGCTCAACTACAACCGGACGCGTCAGGCGTTCATCACCAAAGAACTCATAGAAATCATCTCCGGCGCCGAGGCAGTTTGATGTCCGGCAAATCGATGTACGAGGTATGACAATGGCCGACACGGCAAGCAACAATATTGGCAGCGTTTCCCAGGTTCTGGGCGCTGTTGTCGACGTTCAGTTCGAAGGCGAACTGCCCTATATCATGAACGCGCTGGAATGCGACAATGGCGGGAACCGGCTGGTTCTCGAAGTGGCGCAGCATCTTGGTGAAAGTACTGTGCGCACCATCGCCATGGACACGACCGAAGGTCTGGTTCGCGGCCTGAAGGTGACCGATACGGGCTCGCCGATCATGATGCCTGTCGGCCCCGAAACACTCGGCCGTATCCTGAACGTCATCGGAGAGCCGATTGACGAACGCGGTCCTCTGAAGACGACCAAAAAGCTTCCGATCCATCGTGAGGCCCCGGTCTTTACCGAACAGTCGACGGAAACCGAAGTGCTGGTGACCGGCATCAAGGTTGTCGATCTGCTCGCGCCTTATTCGCGTGGTGGTAAAATCGGCCTGTTCGGCGGTGCCGGCGTGGGCAAGACGGTACTGATCATGGAACTGATCAACAACGTTGCGAAGGCACATGGCGGTTATTCCGTGTTCGCCGGTGTCGGCGAGCGTACGCGTGAAGGTAACGATCTCTATCATGAAATGATGGAATCCGGCGTTATCCAGCCCGATGGCGAATCCAAGGCGGCACTGGTCTATGGCCAGATGAACGAGCCTCCCGGAGCGCGTGCGCGTGTCGGCCTCAGCGGTCTGACGCTGGCTGAATATTTCCGCGACGAAGAAGGCCAGGACGTGCTGCTCTTTGTCGATAACATTTTCCGCTTCACGCAGGCTGGCTCCGAAGTGTCGGCGCTGCTCGGCCGTATCCCGTCGGCGGTTGGCTATCAGCCGACCCTGGCGACCGATATGGGTAACCTGCAGGAACGCATCACGACCACCAACAAGGGCTCGATCACGTCGGTGCAGGCCATTTACGTGCCTGCCGATGATCTCACCGATCCGGCGCCTGCCACATCGTTCGCGCATCTTGATGCAACGACGGTTCTGTCGCGTCAGATTGCAGAGCTCGGCATCTATCCGGCTGTTGATCCGCTCGATTCCACGTCGCGTATTCTTGATCCGCGCACGGTTGGTGACGAGCATTATGCTGTTGCCCGTGAAGTTCAGCGTGTTCTTCAGACATATAAGGGCCTGCAGGATATCATCGCCATTCTCGGCATGGACGAGTTGTCTGAAGAAGACAAGCTGGTCGTTGCGCGGGCTCGTAAGATTCAGCGCTTCCTGTCACAGCCGTTCCATGTTGCGGAAATCTTCACCGGCATGTCCGGCGTATTCGTTGATCTGGAAGACACCATCAAAGGCTTCAAGGGTCTGGTCGAAGGTGAATACGACGATCTGCCGGAAGCTGCGTTCTACATGGTCGGCAAGATCGAAGATGCCGTCGAAAAAGCGAAGGAAATGGCAGCCGCGGCCTGATAGCCGTACTGCTGATCCCAACCGCAGGAAACCGTTATGCCTGATCCGTTCACATTCGATCTGGTCTCTCCCGAAAAGCTGTTGCTCTCGGAAGATGTCGAGATGGTCGTCGTTCCGGGCGCCGAGGGAGACTTCGGTGTCCTCATTGGCCACGCGCCTCTGATCTCCGCGTTGCGGCCGGGCGTTATCGATACCTATGCCGGGACAAAGGTGGAAAAGCGGATTTTCGTTGCAGGTGGGTTTGCCGAAGTGACAGGTGAACGCTGTACCGTTCTGGCCGAGGAAGCCATGCCGGTTGAGGATATTGATCTTGCGGCCGCAGAAACGCGCATTACATCGGCGCGTGCCGCCCTTGATCAGGCTGATAACGACATAGCGCGTGGACAGGCCGAAATGGCGCTTGCCGTCGGCGAAGCCATGGTTGCCGCGCACGGAACCGGCGTCTGATACCTGCGTCCTTCAAGACGCTTTTGTCTATTTTCTGAACTTAGCGACAAACAACGACGTTACGGTTGGCTATTCGGGTTTGCCGCAGGCATCCTGCCGCCATCAGCACAGGTGTGGTGACGCGTTGTTCTCAGGCGGCGATCGAGGCGTCGATGTCGTCCGCGTTTTCCTGATCGCGATCCATCGCGCCTTCCGGGACGACCCGGTTTGCGGGGATTTTCAGGATCACCGTGGTACCGATACCCTCGATACTTTCAAGGTCGATGGTCGTATTGTGCAATTTCGCGATTGAGTTTGCCATCGTAAGGCCAAGGCCTACGCCCTCAAATCGTCTCGAACGTGCGCCATCCGCCTGTCGGAAGGGTTTCAGAACCTCGAGCAATACATCTTCCGCTATGCCGGCTCCGGTATCTTTGCACCGGATCTCGATGCCGCCGTCTTTCAAGACGCGGGCGGCTACCCATACTTTGCTGCCACGACTTCCGAACTTGATCGCGTTGTCGAGGATGCAATGCATGATCCGCGACAGCCCGTTCCGGTCAAACAATACCGGCGGTAGATCCGGCATGATCATGGGCTTCAGAGATATTCCCTCTGCCTCTGCAGCCGCTTTGAATGCCTCTACGTTTGACGATATCACGCGGTCCAGCGAGAGGATTTCCTGATGCATCTCCGCACTGCCCGATTCAAGCTGAGACATGTAGAGAATAGAATTAATAATTTCGAGCAGTTGCGTTCCGCTCGAATGGATTTCGCCTGCAAACTCGGGATATTCCGGTGATCCCATGGGACCCATCCGTTCGTCTTTCAGAATCTCCGAGAACCCGATGACTGAATTAAGGAGAGTCCGCAGTTCATGGCCGACATTCGCAATCAATTCACCCTGTGCCCGATTGGCACGTTCGGCTTCTGCTTTGGCCGCTGCAAGTTCCAGGTTCCGAATCTCTGCATCAGCGGCAAGTTTCCGTGTCTGTTCTATCCGGGCCTGTGTTTCACGGAGCAGCAACCAGATCAGGACCAAACCAGCCAGGGTAAATATACCGATATAAAATGCAGACCTGCGCATATCCGGCAGGAAAGAGGTGCCGACGTTGGCCAACGGCAGGGTAATCTGCTGAACGCCCCGAATATCGCCGACTTTCCAGTCCGTCCGTGGGCTCAGCGGGTGAGAATTGTGACAGGCGACACAGGTCTCTCCCATGATCACCGGATACGCTATTCTAACGGAACGTTGTCCTTTGTAGTTCTCGTAACGGACAAATTTCTCCGTGGATTTTGAATTCAGTATTCCAAGGGCTTCGATCTCGAACTTCTCGAGTACACGTGTGCTTCGCCATGGGAATGGCTGGTTACTGTAAAAATTGAATGAAAATGCGCTGTTTGATTCGCGTAATTCGTTCGCGAGCTCGATCGTCAGCGTGGCGGGGAACGGAATCGTCGTCTCTGACGCCTTATAGTCGTGAGAAACGGTCGCCCCGGCTTTCTGCGCTCTCGGAACGACATGGCGGGAATAGAAACTCCGCATCGCCGAAACCGACTGGGAGTATGCCTCTGCCGCCTTCAGCGCCGTGGTTTCCCTGATGTCTTTAGAGTGATGCCAGGACAGCACAGTCAAAGAAAGTGTGCATATGGCGGCATATAGCGAAAACACCAAAAAAGGTTTGCGTACCAGAAAGTCTGTCAGCACCGACATTCTGCTATCAGTCTTGTCGCGCATCGCCATGGTGTATCCGATGGAATCCGATTCAATTCCTCCGAGTATCATTCTATGCCCTGAAAAAAGGCTTAAAATGACCTTCGCTACTGGAAAAAACGTTAGTCTTCAGCCATTATCCGCACCGATGGCGCAATAATAAATTCGTCGAATTTCTACCATCTCAGCCGCGAGGCCGGGTGTGTGGCGCACCCAGGTGGTCAATTCGACAGGCGGGAACCCGGCTGCATCTAATGTATGCTGGCTTGTTCCGGAGGTTACTGATGGCAAAATCATTCTTTACCGCTGCTTCCGCGGCGTTTTTCGCGATTGTTCTATGTTTCATTGCACCCCAGGCCGCATTCGCTCAGGACGCAACGCTCAATAGTGGTGATACCGGCTGGATCCTGACGGCGACGGCGCTGGTCCTGTTTATGACACTTCCCGGGCTGGCCCTGTTTTATGGCGGACTCGTCCACGCCAAGAACCTGCTCTCGGTATTGATGCAGTGTTTTGCGGTCGCCTGTCTAATGTCGATCCTCTGGTTCGTGGTCGTCTATAGCTTGGCATTCGGTGACGGCGGTTCGGCCAATGCCCTGATAGGTGGCCTGGACAAGGCGTTCCTTTCCGGGGTTATGGTCGGGACATTATCCGGCACTATTCCGGAATCCGTCTTTTTCATGTTTCAGATGACATTCGCAATCATTACCCCGGCGCTCATTGTGGGCGCATATGTGGAGCGGATAAAATTCAGCGCCGTGCTTATTTTCAGCGGCGTCTGGATCATTTTTGTGTACGGCCCGGTATGTCATTGGGTCTGGGGCGGCGGTTGGCTTGCTGACCTGGGGGTCAAAGACTTTGCGGGCGGCCTGGTCGTTCACGTCACGGCCGGCGTCTCGGCACTGGTAATTGCAAAAATGCTCGGCGGTCGTCGAGGGTATCCAACGGATGTCACGCCCCCGCATCACCCTGGCCTGACGATGATCGGTGCGGCAATGCTCTGGGTCGGCTGGTTCGGGTTCAATGCCGGGTCGGCCCTCGCAGCCGATGGGTCGGCGGGTATGGCCATGGTGGTGACACATATATCGGCGGCGACCGCGTCCCTGGTCTGGATGTCGATTGAGTGGATCAAGCACGGAAAACCGAGCCTTATCGGGATCGTGACCGGGATGGTCGCCGGTCTCGCTACCATCACGCCGGGTGCCGGATTTGTCGGCCCTGCCGGCGCGTTGGTCTTTGGTATTGTCGCCGGTCTGGTGTGTTACTGGTGTGTCGGTTTCATCAAGACAAAGATCCAGATCGACGATTCTCTTGATGTGTTTGCAGTCCATGGCGTCGGTGGCGCGCTGGGTATTATGCTGACATCCCTCTTTGGTGCCGAGGCGCTCGGTGGACTGGGGCTTGGCGAAGGCATGACGATGACCAAACAGTTCGGCGTCCAGGCCCTCGGTATTTCCGTCGTTGCTCTCTGGTCACTGGTTATCAGCTGGATCATCGTGAAGTTCATCCAGAAAACCACTGGATTGCGCGTACATGAAGAGGACGAGATCGAGGGGCTCGATATCACGTCCCACGGCGAGCGGATCCACAATAACTGACGTCAAACAGCCCGCCCGGCGGGCTATATCAGGGGCGGTGATACGATATCGCCGCCCCTGGATCACCGGACCTTAGTTGTTTGGCCTGATATAGGGCGCAAATTCCGCAAGAACCTCGGCATAGAGGTCGCGCTTGAAGTCTATGATTTCTGACAGCAGCGTGGCCGGGTCCGTCCATTTCCATTGGCCGAATTCCGGGTGCTCCGTCTGGATGTTGATATCTTCCAGGCCACCTGTGAAGCGGAGCGCAGACCAGAGCTGAGCCTGCCCGCGAAAGCGGCCACCCCAGGACTTTGCCGCCAGCGCTGGCGGTAGGTCGTAAGCTCGCCAGATGTTACTGATGGTCAGCAGTTCCGCTGTTTCTATGCCTGTTTCCTCTTTGAGCTCACGAAAAATGGCATCTCTAACGGTCTCGCCTTCATCGATTCCGCCCTGTGGCATTTGCCAGGCACCGGGCGTATCGATCCGTTCGCCTACGAAGATCGCGCCGGCATGGTCAAGCAACAGAATGCCGACGCAGGGTCGGTATCCTGCGGGTGGTGCCGAATCGATAGTCATTGAGCCGCCTGCGGTGCTGAGGGTGTCTGCGTCAGGGCGGAGACGGGCGCGATCGCGATCCCGCGGGCTTCAAGTTGCCGCACCCAGTTTGCAATTCGTTCCAACGATACCGGGTAGGGTGACGCTATTCCAATGGCCCGACGTTCCCGCTTGGCGCGCTGCTCCAGCTCTGCGAACCGCCGGTCTATTTCGGTCCGTGAAGCGCGTTCGTCCAATGTCAGGGTTGCTTTGGCCGACACAAGGTTCAGCTTCGCCGCCACCGAAGGGGATACGCTCCGCGGAGAACTGTTGCTGTCGAGATATAGCAGTCCCCGGTTTTTGATCGCTTCCAGGACCGGAGTCATGTGAACCCGCGATGTCGTGAACTGAGATCCCAAAAAGTCTACGACGCCGACATAACCGGTGCCGCGGCTGAGACTCCAAAACAATCGATCGAGATTTCCCTGAGCATTCAGCGATGTCAGCAGTGTCTGAGGGCCGGGATCGTATGCCGGATAATTCGTGGGCTCCATCGGTATGTTGATCAGGACTTCGTGGCCGGCAGCCCGTGCGAGCCGTATCCAGTCATTCAGACGCGGAGAATAAGGCGCGAAGGCCAGCGTGACACTGCCCGGTAATCCCTGTATTGCCGATTCCGTTGCTGCAGCTGACAGGCCGAGGCCGGTCACGACGATCGCGACTCGTGGCCGGCTGTCGGCGGCATTGAATGGTTTTGCATAAACCTGGCGCGGTAGCCGTCCATCATCGCTTACGCGTGGCAACGGACCAAGGGAGGTCATCTGGACAAGCGCGGGATCGGGCGATGGTGGCAGGGCCGCGTCCGGCGCAACACGAGGCAATTTCTTTGGCACAACGGCGGGTGTCGTTGCTGAAGGGGTGCGCAGAGGGGATTTCAGCGGCGTGTTGGCTGTTTTGGTCGGCGGTTCCGGCGAGGCAACAGGTTTTGTTTGCGTTGGAACCTTCGCGGTTTTTTCTGCTTTTTTCTCGGTTGAAGCGCTGTCCGTGACGTCTTTGCCAATGGGCGGAGGTTTGTCCTCTGAGCCAGTCCCATGCGCCGGAACGTTAATGCCTGCTGCGGTGTCTCCAGCTGTGTCCTTTGCGGCGCTATCTGGCGCACGATTTGCGGTATCGGCAGCCGGCTCGGGCGCGGGGTTACTACCGTGGGGCTCTGCAGCGATTGGGGGGGCTTTGTCTTCGGTTTTCGGTTCGGCCGCGACGGAATTTTTTTCTGCGGGTTCCGACGCCTTATCAGGTGTCGGCGGAGACGAGATGATAAGCCAGACGGCGACGCCTGCGATCAGGACGACAAAACCCAGCAAGAGCATAAGGGGCAAACGGGCGCCGCTGGAACTGCGTGTTGAACCCTTCACTTTTATCCCCGTTCACGCCCGCCCGTGAGAATCACGGGCGGGGTTCCGGGATACGCTCCCGGTCTTGATTGGCGGCGTCTCAGTTGGCGGCGCGGGTGCCATAGAGGGCAATACCCCGTAACAGGTCCATCGCTCGCGAAAGCTGATAATCCTGTGGTTTTTCGGGTGCCGTGGCATCTGTTTCCTTGGGTTCCGCAGGTGCTGCATCACCGTTCGGATTGTCCAGCCGACCCCTCAGATCATCTTCCCGCGTCCGGCGCGGCTGCGTGACTTTCTGAACCGTTGCCTGCTCGACAATAATGTCGGGGTCGATGCCTTTGGCCTGAATTGAACGACCCGACGGCGTGTAGTACCGCGCGGTGGTCAGGCGGATTGCACCGTGGCCAGAGAGGGGAACGATTGTCTGGACGGAACCCTTGCCGAATGACCGTGTACCCATGACGATGCCACGGCGGTGATCCTGCAGGGCGCCGGCAACAATCTCAGATGCCGAGGCAGAGCCGCCATTCATCAGCACGACGATGGGCAGGCCCTCGGCCGCATCTCCCGGTTTGGCATTGAAACGCTGGCCATCATCGGCACGACGCGAGCGGGTCGAAACGATTTCACCCTGATTAAGGAAGGCGTCCGACACTTTTACAGACTGATCCAGCAGGCCGCCGGGGTTATTCCGCAGGTCGAGCACGAGTCCTTTGAGCTTGTCCTTCGCGGTATCCCGGAAACGCTTGATCGCACGTTCGACGCCAGTCGCAGTTTGTTCGCTGAAGGATGTGATCCGGATATAGCCGATATCCTCGCCTTCCATGCGGGAGCGGACCGAGCGAATCTTGATCACAGCACGCGTGACAGACACGTCAAATGCGTCGCGGCCTTCGCGGCGGATAGTCAGTTTGAGAGCGCTGCCCACCTTGCCGCGCATCCGCTCGACGGCTTCGGACAGGGTCAGTCCCTGTACCTGTTCACCGTCGAGATGGGTGATGAGATCATTCGGTTTCAGGCCGGCGCGGAATGCCGGGGTGTCGTCGATCGGGGAAACGACCTTTACGTAGCCGTTTTCCATCGTGACTTCGATGCCGAGCCCGCCGAACTCACCACGGGTCTGGACCTGCATATCGCGGAAATTCTTGGGGCTCAGGTAGCTCGAATGCGGATCGAGAGACGTTAGCATGCCGTTTATGGCCGCTTCAATCAGGGCTTCGTCGGAGACGTCTTCGACGTAGTCCGCCCGTACCCGCTCGAAAACATCACCGAACAGGTTAAGCTGCCGATACGTTTCAGAGTTATTGTTCTGGGCCGCGGCGGGGAGTGCGAGGGTAATAGCCCCGATGATTGCGCCTGCCGCCAGTATTCGTTTCATCATTATCCGCTTACCTTGTTCCTGCGTGCCGTATCCGACGGCATCGGGTTGATCGGTCGACCCCTTTTCCTGAGTTCAAAATACAGTTTTGGTGCAGTGCCCGTCGAGGGGGTCATCTCGCCGAGTGGTTCGCCTACCAAAACATCGTCCCCGACCTGTGCGTCTATCCGGGACATACCCGATATCAATGCATGCCCCTTATCGCGCAGCTCCAGTATGACAAGGTTTCCGTATCCACGGAACTGTCCTGCGAAGACGACGCGTCCGGGGATCGGGGCAACAACTGCTGCTGACGGTCGTGTGACGACGAAGACGCCCTTGCTTAACGTACCGTTTGGCATCTTCGCACCAAAAGTAGTTACGACGCGGCCGGGAGCCGGGAGCACGCCTCGCGAAATTGTTACCGGTGGAGTGACTGCAGGTTTCCGAGCGGGGACCGGGATCAACGCGACGGGAGCCGAACCGGGCGCCCGCAGCGCGGGGCGATTTTGGCGGATGGATAGTTTCTCCAGCAATTCGCGGAGGTTGCCTGCCCGGGCCGACAGGCGTGCTGCTTTCTGTGCAGCTGCGCGCTCTGCTGATTTCATATTTTTCAGGAGCTTGAACTTATCGGACGTGAGGGCCGCCAGTGATTTTCGTTCAGCCTTCAGGCGCGCAAGCGAGTCGGTCAACGCGACTTTATCCGCGCTTATCTGGTCGCGCAGTGATGTAAGGGCACGCAGGTCGTCGCCCAGGCTCATCGCATCTCGCTGCAGTTCGGGCACTGCGGCGCGGAGCAGGATGGCCGTGCGGATTGTTTTGTCCGTTGATTGGGGTACTGCGACCAGGGTTGCTGTTGGCATACGTGCGAGCCGTTGCAGGGCCGCCAGGGTTACCGAGAGCTGCGTTTTGCGCTGCTGCATTTTTTCGGTTTTGGTGCGTTCCCGTTCTTCCAGGGAGTTTAACTGGGCCTCTATGCGGTCGGCATCTGCAGAATGACGGTGCATCTTCCGGGCAAGGTTGACGCCCTGGCGTTTAACCGCCCGGAGTTCCGCTGCGGCTTTCCGGGCCGCCTTGTCGAGGTTGGCGCGTTTTTCACGGCTTTTATCCAGATCCTGCTGGACGGCTTCCAGCCTGTTTTCTATGTCGTTCGCGCTGGCAGGGGCGATGATCGCAGGTGTGGCGGCAAGGCAGATGCCCAGGACCAAAAGCGCGGGAATGCGTTCAGGCTGAAACACGTTCTTCCGATGAAATTATGGTGCTATCCGGCGTTCCGATAAGTGATATTCCGGTCATTTCAGCCGGCTGGTTGATTTGCATCAGTTGCAGAAGCGTCGGCGCAATATCGGCGAGGCGCCCGTTATGCAATTCCTGTACGTCTGAAGGAGCGTTGACGAGAACGGCCGGGACCACGTTGAGCGTATGAGCCGTATGTGGCGCGCCGGTTTCAGCATCCCGCATGGTTTCTGCATTTCCATGATCGGCGGTGATCAGGAGAGATCCCCCTGCCGCTTCGACGGCTGTCGCGAGCCGTCCTATACAATCATCCACGGTTCTGATGGCGATTTCCGCCGCTTCGAGAATGCCGGTGTGTCCAACCATGTCGGGGTTGGCATAATTGACCAGGATGAAATCATAAGCACCATCGTCGATGGCACCGACGAGGCGGTCCGTCAATTCATGGGCAGACATCTCCGGTTGGAGGTCGTAGGTCGCTACCTTGGGGGACGGGATCAGAACGCGGTCTTCTCCCTGAAAAGGCGTTTCCTCGCCACCGTTGAAGAAGAATGTCACATGGGCGTATTTCTCTGTCTCGGCAATCCGTAGCTGCTTTTTGCCTGCATCTGCGACAAGCCCGGCGAGGATATTGTTCAGCGATATCGGTGGGAACATTGTCTCCATATACGCGTTATGGGCGGTTGAATATTCAGTGATGCCCAGTGCCGCCTGAAAAGCGGCAACGCGTGATCGGGAAAAGCCCTCAAAGCCGGGGTCGAGTAGGGCCTGCAAAATTTCACGGGCACGATCTGACCGGAAATTGGCCATGAATATCCCATCACCGTCCTGAACGCCCGTGTATCCGTTCAGCGCCGTTGGCTCGATGAATTCATCCGTCGTCTCATTGGTGTAACTTGCCCTGATTGCGGCAACGGCGTCATCTGCTGCAGTCCCGGTTGCGGAGACGATCAGGTTGTATGCTTTTTCAACCCGGTCCCAGCGCTGGTCCCGGTCCATCGCGTAGAAGCGCCCGCACATCGTAGCGAGCGACACGCCGGTGATGGGTTCTGCCTGCTTTGCGAACTCGGAGACGAACCCGGCGGCGCTTTCCGGCGGGGTATCCCGTCCATCGAGAAACATGTGTATGGCGACCGGGATACCCGATTCAGCCATGATTTCCGCCAGTTTTATCAGGTGGTCCTGATGGGAATGAACGCCGCCGGGTGAGAGCAGACCCAGAAGATGGCAGGTTCCACCTGTGATTTTCAGTGCATCAATATATCCTGTCAGAGCAGGATTAGTCGCCAGCGAGCCGTCTTCGATGGCCGCGTCGATGCGCCGAATATCCTGGTTAACGATCCGTCCGGCGCCCAGATTCATATGGCCGACTTCTGAATTCCCCATTTGTCCGTACGGGAGGCCGACATCGACACCGCTTGTTTCAATGAATGTATGCGGGTTCTCCGCCCACAGGCGCTGAAAGTTGGGCGTATTGGACGGGGTAATGGCGTTTTCAGTCTGGTCGTCGCGATGCCCCCAGCCATCCAGGACGCATAATACGACCGGTCTCGGCAAAGCCGGATGCGTCACTGGTGCACGATCGCTGCTCATCTCATATCCCTGGTTGCTGTGTCCCCATTATATAGGGGAATAATTGACAAATGGTACTTCGGCGTAGGTTCCGGCGAAGAAATCCTGCAGGTTTGCTATTCCCGGTGATAGGGATGTCCCGCGAGTATTTCCTGGGCCCGGTAAATTTGTTCGACAAGCATGACGCGGGCAAGCATGTGTGGCCAGGTTGCTGCGCCGAAAGACAGCACGAGGTCCGCGTTTTTGCGGTGTTCCGGCGACAGACCGCCAGCGCCACCGATCAGGAATGCGATATCACGTCCCTGATCGCGCCATGCACCAAGCTTTCCGGCGAAGTCCTGACTGCTGAGTGTTTTGCCGCGCTCGTCCATGGCGATCCGGATGGTGCCGGCTGGAAGTGCGCCCGCGAGAAGCTCGCTTTCACGGGATTTAAGCTCCGCGGCCGAGAGTTTGCGTCGTTCTTCGACCTCCACGATTTCGAGTGGCCATTGAACACGTTTGGTGTATTTGGCGATCAGATCGCGTTCCGGGCCGGCTTTCAGCCGCCCGACGGTGCATATCGTCAGCCGCACAGGATAATCGCGTCAGGCAGTCGCCGTGTCCGGAGCATCGGGCAGCTCCGCATTCCACATTTTTTCAAGATTGTAGAACTCCCGTACTTCCGGGCGGAACAAATGCACGATCACATCGGTCGCATCGAGCAGAACCCAGTCCGCCTGACCGCGCCCCTCGGGCACTGCGCCAATCACACCGTGGTCTTTCACGACCATCGCCAATGTGTCCGCCATGGTTGATACTTGGCGACCGGATTGGCCTGTCGCGATGACCATAAAGTCGGCGATGTCGGATTTGCCTTTCAGATCGATGACGACGATATCCGTCGCTTTGTGATCTTCGAGCGATTCCACGATGTCTGCGAGCAGCCCTGCCGCCGGTCTGGCGTCTTTGGTGCTGTCTTTTGATCGTTTTGTCAGTGTGTGTGCTTTCTGTTTGGCACTCACTTTTTCACCTTTTTCTGTTCCGCGGCACCATTCTGCCCTTTTGGGTCAGGCGACAAGTCGCGGTGCGCTCTTATATCAGTTGCTGAGCCCGGATGAAGTCTTGTGTGAAAAAACATCCAGGCCGGCGATGGCATATCTGCAAGGTTGCAGGCGTCCGTCGGCTTTTTCTTAAACCGGAAAAACGCTTTTGCAGCCTTACCGGCAAGCGCCCCGAAAGAATAAGGAGCACGATCAAAAACCGCAATGGGAACCTGATTAAAGATTCTTGTCCATTGATACCAGCGCGAAATCTGTTTCAGATTATCTGCACCCATTAACCACACGAAACGGGTCTTCGGAAACCCGTGTTTAAGGACGGCAAGAGATTCCGCCGTATTGGTGGTACCGAGGCGGGATTCGATATCAGTGATACGGATATTCGGATGGCGCACAAGTGCACGTGCTTCGGCCAGCCTGTCCTCGAACGGGGCCATGCCCTCGGACGATTTCAGGGGGTTCTGCGGGGAGACCATCCACCATACTTCGTCGAGCTTCAGCAGCTTGAGCGCAAGCAGGCTGATGTGAAGGTGGCCTTCATGTGCGGGATTGAACGAACCGCCCAAAATGCCCACCCGGAGCCCCGTTACGGAATGACCCCGGCGGATATCGGTAAGTACTTTCAGGGCCGTACCTGCCCTGCGCCGCGGACGACGTATTTAAAGGTTGTCAGCTGTTCCACGCCGACCGGTCCCCGTGCATGCAGCCTGCCGGTCGAAATGCCGATCTCTGCGCCCATGCCGAATTCGCCGCCATCGGCAAACTGCGTCGACGCGTTGTGCATGACGATCGCGGAATCGACCTCGTTGAGGAATTTTTCAGCCCGGGCCGCGTCTTCCGTCACGATTGCCTCGGTGTGATGAGAGCTGTAGGTGCCTATATGCGCGATCGCGCCATCCAGCCCGTCAACCTGGCGGATCGACAGGATCGGTTCGAGGTATTCTGTGCGCCAGTCGGCTTCGGTTGCGGCATTCACGCGATTGTCCAGCGCACATGTTGCATCGTCTCCGCGCAGTTCGCAGCCCGTGGCGGACAAGGCTTCTATGATGTCGGGCAAAGTCTGTGTAGCCACTGCCTTGTCGATCAGCAGGGTTTCCGTCGCACCGCATATACCAGTACGGCGCATTTTGGCATTGACCACGATGTCACGCGCCATGGCGGGATCGGCTGCGCCATCGATATAGGTGTGGCACAGCCCTTCCAGATGGGCGATGACGGGGATCTTGCTTTCCTGCTGCACGCGTTCGATCAGCGACTTCCCGCCACGCGGCACGATGATGTCTATATAATCGGTCATCGTCAGCATTTCGCCGACGGCGGCGCGGTCCGTGGTTGGCACAAGCTGGATGGCCCCTTCGGGGAGACCTGCTTCGGCAAGGCCCGTCTGCAGGCAGTCGAGAATGGCCCCTGACGAATGGAAGCTCTCCGAGCCGCCGCGCAGAATGGCGGCGTTCCCGGATTTGAGACAGAGGCCGCCCGCGTCTGCGGTCACATTGGGGCGGGATTCGTAAATGATGCCGATAACGCCGAGTGGCACCCGGACCCGCGAAATATTTAGTCCGTTGGGACGGTCCCAGTTGGACAGGACTTCGCCCACGGGGTCGGGCAGTTCGGCAATCTGTTCCAGCCCTGCGGCTATGGCGTCGATGCGTGCTTCATCCAGCTTGAGGCGGTCAAGAAGCGAGGGCGCAATTTTGCGCTCTTCGGCGGCAGACATATCCAGTGCATTGGCCGCAAGCAGGTCAGCGGTGCGCGCACGAAGTGTCGCGGCTGCCACACGCAGCGCCGTGTTTTTCGTGTCAGCGGATGCCAGGGCGAGTTCCTGAACAGCGGCGCGGGCCCGGCGGCCCAGCTTGTCCATTTCACCGGCTATGTCGTCGCCATCAATGCCTGTGGCGATCGCCGTTGCTACGCTCATTCTTCCGGCGCCCCCGCTGCGCTCAATTCCGTAACAAGATCGTTCCGGTGAATCATTTCATCCCGGCCACGGTAGCCCAGAATGTTTTCGATATCACGGCTTTTCCGGCCCATGATCAGCCGTGCATCCGACGATGAATACGCTGATAATCCGCGCCCGGCAATGCGTCCGTCCAGGGTTTTGACAGCGATGGCGTCACCCCGGTCGAAGGTGCCGTCAACCTGGGTCACCCCGGCGGGCAGGAGGCTTTTGCCCACACGGAGGGCGGCGACGGCCCCATCGTCGATGGTTATGGCGCCTGCGGTATCCACGGCGGCCGCGATCCAGCGCTTTCGTGCCGTCATCGGCTCTGACGAGGGGAGAAACCATGTGCAGCGTGCGCCGCCTTCGAGGCGCGTGAGGGCATCCCTCGGTTTACCGTCGGTGATCACCATCGCGCAACCTGCTGTGGTGGCTATCTTGGCCGCATCAAGCTTGGTGACCATCCCGCCCGACGAATAGCCGGCCGGTGCTGTACCCGCCATGGCTTCTATCTCGGGCGTGATTTCGGCAACCTCGGCGATGAGCTCCGCTGTTGCATCGAGGCGCGGGTCTGCGCGGTACAGGCCGTCGACATCCGATAACAGTACAAGCGTGTCGGCGCTGATCATCTGGGCGACGCGGGCGGCAAGTCGGTCGTTGTCGCCGTAACGGATTTCTTCGGTGGCGACGGAATCGTTTTCATTGATTACCGGGACCGCTCCCATCTCGAGCAATGTTTCGATCGTCGCCCTTGCGTTCAGGTGACGGCGGCGTTCCTCGGTATCGGAAGGGGTCAGCAGTATCTGGGCGACCGTAATGTCGTGAGCGGCCAGCGTTTCCTGCCAGGCATGGGCGAGGCGGATCTGCCCCGTGGCTGCGGCGGCCTGCTTTTGTTCAAGCGCAAGCGCGCCGGCCTTCAGACCAAGATGCGTCCGTCCGACGGCGATTGCGCCTGAAGAGACGATAACAACGTTCACGCCGCGCGCTTTCAGGCGTGCGATATCGGCGCCAAGCCCGATCAGCCAGTCGGTCCGGATTTCGCCGGTGGTGTCGTCAACCAGAAGGGCAGAGCCTATTTTGATGATCAGGCACCGCGAGGCCGTCATCCGGTCGGCAGTCTGTTTTGTTACGGCGTCCATGACGGCACGGGAATATGCATTTCGGCTTCTGCCTTTTCGTCCGCCCGGTTCTGCTCGATGGTGCTGCGAAGAATGCGGAGCGCATCGTCCACGCCGGCGCCGGTCGCGCCCGAGATTGCGATGACATCGCCCCCCGTCGCGGCTTCGAGTTCGGCCTTTTTCTCTGCGATGAACTCTTCGGGAATGGCATCGATTTTATTCAGCGCGACGATTTCCGGTTTCGTCGCCAGGATACCGCCATAGGCTTCAAGCTCGCCGCGGATCGTTTTCCACGCGCCGACTATATCGTCTTCGGTGCAGTCAATCAGATGCAGCAACGCGCCGCAGCGTTCGACATGGCCAAGAAACCGGTGTCCAAGTCCTGCGCCTTCATGGGCGCCCTCGATCAGGCCGGGGATGTCGGCGATAACAAATTCTGTCTGATCCACGTAGACCACGCCGAGCACGGGGGTGAGCGTTGTGAACGGATAGTCCGCGACCTTCGGTTTTGCCCGCGATACGGCGGACAGGAAGGTTGATTTTCCGGCATTGGGCAGTCCGACCAGCCCGGCATCGGCGATCAGCTTCAGACGCAGGCGAATCCAGCGTTCCTCGCCTTCTTCGCCGGTGCCGAAGCGCCGGGGCGCTTGGTTGCGCGATGACTTGAAACGGGTATTGCCGCGTCCGCCGCGGCCACCTTTCAGCAGGATGACGCGTTGGCCCACACGTGTGAAATCCGCGAGCATGACCAGGTTGTCGTCGTCGAAAATCTGGGTACCTACGGGTACGCGCATGGTGATGCTGTCGCCACCGGCGCCGAAGCGCATCTTGCCCATGCCGTGGCCACCGGTTTTGGCCTTGAAATGCTGCTGGTAGCGAAAATCGATCAGTGTATTCAGGCCGTCGACAGCTTCCACGATGACATCGCCGCCGCGACCGCCATCACCACCGTCGGGACCGCCATATTCGACATGCGCTTCGCGCCGGAAGCTTACGCAGCCGGCACCGCCATCACCACTTTTGACGAATATTTTTGCGGTATCAAGAAACTTCATGATCCTGTTATCCGGTTCGCCAAAATCCAAACACGTTTAAGCCCCGTCCGGCAGAACGAGGCCTAAAAGATGTCGAAATCTGGCATGTTTCCGGTCCATCTCAAAGGGTGGACCGGGAGACTATCGGGCCTGTTCAGGCCGCCGGGTCAACCGACACGAAGACCCGTCCGCCGGCTTTGCGCGTGAAAGCTACTTTGCCTTCAGTCTTCGCAAAGATGGTGTGGTCCTTGCCGATGCCGACATTGATGCCGGGATGCCACTTCGTGCCGCGCTGACGAAGAATGATATTTCCCGGGATTACCTGCTCGCCGCCGAATTTCTTGACGCCAAGGCGCCGACCTTCGGAATCGCGACCGTTACGGGAACTACCACCAGCTTTTTTATGGGCCATCGTTCAATCTCCTGTGGACGTGACTGTCCAGTAAAATTCGTTTGGGCTCAGTCTTCCGACTTGTCTTTTGCGGGCGCTTTTTTCGCCGCGGTCTTGGCTTTGGCAGGGGCTTTCGCCTTTGCTTTAGCTTTTGCCGGGGCCTTCTTCGCCGGCGCGTCCGCATCGGCTGCCGGGGCTGCTTTCGCTGCCGCCGCTTTCTGACCCTTGGCAAGGATATCGCTGATGCGAATGACCGTCAGGGGCTGGCGATGGCCCCGTGTACGACGATAATTCTTCCGGCGCTTTTTCTTGAAGATGATGACCTTGTCGGCCTTCTTCTGTTCCAGCACCGTCGCTGCAACGCGCGCACCGTCGATCATCGGCGTGCCGATGGTCAGACCTTTGCCGTCATCTATTGCCAGAACTTCTGCAAGTTCGATAACGGCGCCTGCTTCAGCGTCGAGTTTTTCGACCGTCAGGACATCGTCCTTGGCGACGCGGTACTGTTTTCCGCCTGTTTTGACCACTGCGTACATGGTTGTTATCCGCTTTCGGCTCGCCGGCAGCGCCGGTGGAGCAACTGTAATTCAAAAAAATGACCGCAAAAATAACGCCGTGCCATACAAAACCGGGCACAGGGCCTCACGCTCATTTCGAGAGAGGCGGGAATATACGCCGAGATTGTTCTGTGTCAACGGTTTTCGGGCGGGTAATCGCAGGGAATTTTCCCGGAATTCCGGTATGTAGCCCTAAATTTTATCGGGAGAACGCCGGTGGGGCGGTTTTGCGGCGATATAGGGCGTTGAACGAACCGGATTTCGATCTGGCGTGGTTTCAAGGAACTTGTCCGGCGGTAAAAATCTGATATTAAGACATCCAGCGGAGAGGTGGCAGAGTGGTTGAATGCGGTAGTCTCGAAAACTATTGGGCGTGCAAGCGTCTCGGGAGTTCGAATCTCCCCCTCTCCGCCAGTTTTTCCTACCAGATATAGACAATTTGCACCGTTTTCGGAACGGACGCCGCAATGGCCGCATTCCACGGGAGTTTTTCTGCACCCCGACGAGTACCCGGGGTGCAGTATTGATGAAAAGAAAGATCGCGTTTCTTCGCTCCTCTCTATCCCGCTTTATTTTTGTCCGGAGAATAAAAAAGCAGGGTGTTGTGGGACAGATTATCTCCCCGACGGGGTGATTCACGGCGATCTACAACCCGGTTGGTCAAGAACGGCAAATTGAAACTCGGAACTCTCGGCACCAATGTTTCTGGCGGGTGTTCCATCACCAAGGTGTTGTTCTCACCGGGGTCCTGCTCGCCGTGCGCGCGGCCCGGCAGGCACGTTCAGGTGTCGCCATTTTATCGAGGCGCGTCCCGATCTCAGCAGACCGTGCGTCCGGGTTAATTGACATGCGCCATCTTAAGCACTTTCA
>ERZ807291.823-NODE-823-length-52000-cov-55.554741_pt1 | contig 52000 bp, 43 predicted proteins | sample MGYA00521257_ERZ807291 | MGnify/ENA primary metagenome ERZ807291 (study PRJEB31413, sample SAMN03169783) | marine metagenome | biome: Marine; feature: Water; material: Subsurface seawater | place: North Sea | collected 2011-04-28 | depth 1 m m ... | reverse complement strand
TTGCAGTAAGGGCCTATGAATATGCAGAGGACGAAAGAGTAGCCGAAGCTGCTCTACCAGCATTATTTTTGATATTTTTAATTGGGACTATGATTACATTGCTAAATTATAAGCTAAAAGAAAATAAGTGAATTTTATAAATACATATTCGTTATGAAAATATTAGAAATTGAAAACTTATCTAAGTCTTTTGAATCAAAATTTGAAGTGGTTTCTGATTGTACTTTTAATATTCAAGCTGGTAATATATGTGCCATTGTTGGCGAAAGTGGAAGTGGAAAAACCACATTATTTAGACTTATTGCTGGACTAGAAAGACCAGACAAGGGAACCATTAGAATTAATGGGACCTTAATGAGTAGTGATAAATTTATAAGAGATATTAAAGACAGAAATGTTGGACTAGTATTTCAAGACTTTTCACTATTTCCACACTTAACTGTAAAAGAAAATATTGAATTTGGTCTAAATAAAAATAAAGACGAAAAGGTTGAAAAACTACTACAAACCATAAAGATGGAAAATTTTCCCAATAGATATCCCAATGAACTAAGTGGAGGACAACAACAAAGAGTATCCTTAGCTCGATCTCTTGCAATGGATCCAGAACTTCTACTATTGGACGAACCATTTAGCAGTTTAGATACCCAACTGAAATCAAAAATTAGGCAAGAGTTAAGAGATATAATAAAAAAAATAGGTATTTCATCTGTCTTCATTACTCATGATATAATAGATGCTTTAGAAATTGCTGATGAAATTATTTTCATGGATAATGGGAAAATAATAAGACAGTGCTTAATTGAAGATGTTTTTAAGGAAATTAAAGACGAAAAAATTCAAAATAATATAGTTGAATTAAAAAGAAATGCAGAGCTAATTCTAAATGCATTGAAAAAGAATTAAACATCTATATTTCTAATAAACTATAAGAATTACAGTAATTACCCCCCATAAATATTTAAAACTAAATTGAAATTTTCTTATTTAGAATCATTCTAAAATACCACAAAAAAGGTATTGTCAATAATTGGTTGAATAGTAATTTTGTCCAATAAATAATTAAAAATTCATAAAATGAGAAAATTAAATTTTAGACTTTTATTTACATGTACTGTACTTGCCATATTTGCAAGCTGTGCTAAAAAAGGTTGTACAGATCCTCTAGCATTAAACTACGATGCTGATGCAACAAAAGATGACGATGGTTGCGAATATGTGGTTGTTCCTGACACCTACGTATTTACAGATGCTGACGGTAACAATACAGTTTCTTATAGTGGACAAACTTCAAGAATGGATATGCTTTCCGAAATGGTTTCTTATCTAAAAACTGCAAATGGAAGTAACACTAATCCTGCAACATTAGACGCAAATACTTTATTAGCCATGTATGATAATTCATATACAGGTTGGTCAGACACCAATTTAATTGACAATGGAAAACAATTAAAAAGCAAAACCGCACTTAATGATGCTGGTATTCAAGCAATGTTTGAAGGATGGATGACTGACGCTGCTGCTGGTAGTCCAGATGTAACTGGATCTTATCTTCAAGCTGCATCAGGAATTGAATGGACTCAAATGATTGAAAAAGGATTAATGGGTGCTTGTTTTGCAAGTCAAATGACTTCTAACTATTTAGCTGGTATCAGTACTGATGATAATACGGTTGCTGTCGATGCTGCTGCTGGAAAATATTACACTGAAATGGAACACCACTGGGATGAAGCATATGGATACTTTACTGACGCTCCTGATTATCCAAACAATGGAACAGATAGATTTTGGGGAAAGTATGCTAACAAATCTTACCTAGAAGATAATATAGGTTCTGCAACAGATATTTCTTTAGCATTTAGAACTGGAAGAGCAGCAATAAGTGCTGGTGATACAGATGCAGCTCTAGTTCAAGCTGGAATTTTAGAAACTGAAGTTAAACAAATGGTTGCTGGAATGGCTTTGCATTATTTAAATGATGTAAAATCTCAAATTGCTGGAGGTAATGCACAATCAAGCATCAACCATAGTATGTCTGAAGCTCTTGCATTTATTTTCGGAATTCAATTTGTCACTGATAACCCAGATATGTCAAGTACTGATGTTATGGCTTTAGTAAACCAAATAGCACCTGACGTTGCAGGTTTTTCAATGGATATTACTGAAATAAATACAGTAATAGATCAAGTAGCTGCTGCAACAGGTTTAACTGATAAAAAAGATGACTTTTAGAGAAGCAATATATATTTATTCTTTTATGGTTGTTAAGTTAATTAATTAAACTATTGCTAATCAAAAAACAAACACTCAACAAATACTGTTGGGTGTTTGTTTGGTTGGTACTTTTAACAAAAATATGAATACAAGGTTTTTAAAATTTTTATATATTTTTTCAGCTCTTTTGATTATTCAGAGTTGTAAAAAAAGTGGGTGTACTGACCCAAATGCATTAAACTATGATATAGATGCGCAAAAAGATGACAATGGTTGTCTTTATGAAGATTATGATAAATTATCTTTGCTCACCAACTTAGCTGACAACTATATTATTCCTTCATTAGATGCTTACAAAAGTAAGATTATCACTTTAAATATTCATGTAGATTCATTTATAGTAAATCCAAATATTTCTAATCTAACACTTCTTAGAACGAATTGGGAAGAGGCATTACTAAACTGGCAAGATATCGGATTCTTAGACTTTGGTCCATCTGAGTATATACTATTAAGAAAACAGACCAATACATTTCCAATCGATACAACAGAATTGAATAACTTTATATCACTAGCAGATTGGAATTTAGATTATGCTAGTAGTTACGATTCCAAAGGACTTCAAGCATTAGACTACCTACTATTTAAGCCTGGATATACAGATAGTGAATTAATTACTTATTTTCAAAATAATACAAATGCCAAAAACTATCTCAAGGCTGTAGCAGAAGATTTAAACCAAAATATTAATTTTGTTACCAATCAATGGGTAAGTTACAGAGAAGATTTTATCAACGATTTTGAAGTTACTCAATCTAACTTTTCTACCAACTCACAAGGGAGCTCTATTAGCAATATTATAAACGCACTATGCTTGCACTATGAATTTTATGTAAGAAGAGGAAAAGTAGGTCTTCCATTAGGTGTATTTAATGGGTTTTCACAATTAGAACTTCCAGAACTAGTGGAATGTTATTATTCAGGAAAATCAACTCAAAACTTAGTTAGATCAATAAATTCTTTAAGAAAATATGTAACGGGTTCTAGCTACTTAAATAACGACAATGGATTAGGATTAGACGATTACATGGATTTTGTAAATGCAGAACAAAGTACGCAGCAATTATCTACAGTAATAGACAATCAATTTCTTACTATATTAGACGAAGTAAATAATATTAATGGTCCTCTAAGTGAAGAGATAATCAATAACAAGTCACAGATAACCCAAACTTATCAAGAATTACAACAGTTAGTTCCATATATCAAAGTAGATATGACATCTGCATTAGGTGTTTTAATTACCTACCAAGACAATGACGGGGATTAATAAATGGATTACCCATTTAACTAAAAATCAAGTTAGTATTTATCCACTTGTAGTATTTCGAATTATCTTCGGAATATTAATGTTTTTCAGTACTTTAAGATTTATTCTAAAAGGCTGGGTGCATGATCTTTATGAAGTTCCAACCTACTTTTTCACCTACTATGGATTTGATTGGGTAAGCCCCTTACCTAACCCTTTTATGTATGTACTTTTCCTAATACTTTTAATTACTTGTATTTTCATAATATTTGGATTATTCTATAGAGCTAATACTGTACTATTTTTTATAATTTTCACCTACATAGAACTAATTGACAAAACCAATTATCTCAATCATTACTATTTTATCTCGTTAATTAGTCTACTATTAATTTTAATTCCAGCAAATAGCTATTTTTCACTAGACGCCTACTTTGGAATTTGTAAAAGAAAAAAAACCATACAGGCTTGGCAAATAAATATAATTAAACTTCAAATTGGTTTGGTTTATTTTTTTGCTGGAATATCCAAACTAAACTACCACTGGCTGTTGGAAGCTCAACCACTAATAAATTGGCTAAAACATCAGTCAGATTTTCCTGTAATTGGTAAATTATTTCTTTATGATTTTACAGCTTACTTATTTAGTTGGGTAAGTGCAATCTTTGATATTTTCATATTCTTTTTACTAATTGATAAAAGAAGCAGATGGATTAGCTACTTTGTAGCTTTTGTTTTTCATATAATGACAGCAATTATGTTTCCAATAGGGGTTTTTCCTTACGTAATGATTGCAAGTACCTTAATATTCTTTAACGATAATTTTCACAAGAAAATAATAGATTTTATTTCTAAATATGGTTTACTTAATAGTAGTAAATCAATTGAAGAAAAAAACAATTATCAAACTAAGACCAACAGTGTACTAAAGTTTTTTTTAATTGGATTCTTTACCCTACAATTGTTTCTCCCCCTAAGGTTCATGTTGTATCCAGGGAAATTATTTTGGACCGAACAAGGCTACAGATTTAGCTGGAGAGTAATGCTAATTGAAAAAGCTGGGTATTCTCAATTTTATATTCACGAACCCAAAATGGATAGGAAAATGTTAATTCAAAATAGAGATTATTTAACCCCACAACAGGAAAAGATGATGTCTACACAACCCGATATGATTCTTCAATATGCACATTTCCTTTCTAAGACTTTTAAAGATTCTTGCTTAGTAGAGTCCAACGGAGAAATTATAAAAATGGGGAGGAATCCAAAAATAACTGCAGATATTACAGTGAGTCTATTTAATAAAGGAAGTAGAAAATTTATAGATTCCGAAAAAAATCTTTCTGAAATTAAAAGAGGTTTTGGCAATAAAGAATGGATACTTGATTATGAAGATTAAATTACTTGGATTACTACTATTTTTATCTGTTCAAAGTTTTTCCCAAAAAGGGAAAATTTCTGGATATGTCACCCATTCCAATAACGACCCACTTGCCTTTACCACAGTATATATAGAGAAAATTAATAAAGTTTTCTACACCAATAATCTTGGGTTTTTCACCATTCCAAAACTCAATTATGGAAAATATGTGATTAGTTATTATTTAACTGGTTTTACTAAAAAAAGCGACACTATAATTTTAGATCAACCCTATTTAAATCTATCAAAAGTTACTCTTGAAGAATTAAGTTATGATTTAGAAGAATACGAAATAAAACAAGAAGAAGAATTTAATATTAGAAAATTACGCGCTATTGAAGGAGTAATGATTACTCAAGGCAAAAAAACTGAAGCTATTTCTGTAGAGTCATTAGATGCCAATAAAGCTACCAACCAAAGTAGACAGATCTACTCCAAAATACCAGGAATAAATATTTGGGAGAGTGACGGCGCAGGAATTCAGTTGGGATTAGGAGGAAGGGGTTTGAACCCAAGCAGGAATTCTAATTACAATACAAGACAAAATGGATACGATATTAGCGCCGATGCTTTGGGATATCCAGAGAGTTATTATAGCCCACCCTCAGAAGCAATTCAAGAAATTCAATTAATAAGAGGCGCTGCTTCTTTACAATTTGGTCCTCAATTTGGAGGTTTAATTAATTTCAAATTAAAAGAAGGAAATCCTGATAAAAAAATAGAATCTATTATCAGACACACGGTGGGTTCCTACAAATTGAATAATTCTTTTGTAAGTCTTGGTGGAACCAATAAAAAGTTCAAATACTATGGTTTTATAAATCTCAAATCTGGAGATGATTGGCGAGCAAATTCTAATTTTGATTTAAAAAATGGATATCTACATTTTACTTATTCTCCAAATGAAAAAACAAATCTAAATTTTGATTTTACTAAAATGGATTATCTAGCACAACAACCTGGGGGTCTAACAGACCAACAATTTGATAATAATCCAGACACCTCTTTTAGGGAAAGAAATTGGTTTAAAGTAGATTGGAATCTTGCAGCATTTCAATTAGATTACGAGTTTAATTCTAGAACAAGGCTAAATTCTAGAACCTTTGGTTTGATTGCATCTAGAGAGTCTTTAGGTTATCTAGATCAAATAAACAGAATTGATCCGCTTCTAGACAGAAATTTGATATCAGGAAATTTTAAAAATATAGGTAATGAAACCCGTCTAATTCATTTGTATGATGTAAATAATTTACCATGGGCATTTTTAATTGGCGCTAGATTATATAGGGGTTTTAGTCAAGGAATTCAAGGAAAGGCAAATAATGGGTATGGCCCAGATTTTTATTTTGTTAATGATCTTAACAATATTTCATCTGATTTTATTGAAAGTAATTATAATTTCCCAAGTTTTAACTTCTCGTTATTTGCCGAACATATTTTCAATATTTCAAATAGATTAAGTATAACTCCGGGAATAAGATATGAGAATATAAATACTTCTGCCAATGGAGCTTATAGAATTAATTACCCAGATTTAGCTGGTAATATTGTATTTGATACTGTTATAAATGTTGATGATCAAAACAATAGAGACTTACTACTTACTGGAATTGGATTAAATTTTAAATTAAATGAAGAAATTGAAGTTTACTCTAACATTTCACAAAATTATAGAAGTGTCAACTTCACTGATATGCAAATAAGGAATCCTAATTTCAGAATTGATCCTGTGCTTAAAGACGAAGTAGGATATAACAGCGATTTAGGAATAAGAGGAAAAATAAAAGACATTCTTTATTTCGATGCATCATTATTCTATTTATTTTACAATAATAGAATTGGAAATACGATTCAAATTGACAGTAATCTATTTAATACTTACCAGTACAGAACCAATATCTCCGAGTCTAGAACATATGGATTTGAATCGGTCTTAGAATGTGATTGGTGGAAAATTTTTTCTAAAAAGAAAAATTATAAATGGACAACATTTTTAAATATTGCATATAATGATGCAGAATACATCAGCTCTGACATATCTGCTTTTTTTGGAAAAAAGGTAGAAATGGTTCCACCGTTGATATTTAGAACTGGAATGACCATAGGAGGAGACAATCTATCGGTTTCTTACCAATATAGCTACACAAAAGAACATTTTTCAGATGCAACCAATTCCGATTATCAGATAAATGCTGTCGTTGGACTCATTCCCTCCTACTCTGTTATGGATGTGTCTTTGAAATACTCCTTCAAAAAATTTCAATTAGAAACTGGTATAAATAATTTAACCAATCAATCCTATTTTACTAGACGAGCTGTAGCATATCCTGGACCGGGCATTATACCATCTATGCCTAGGAATTTTTACATTTGCTTACAAATCAAGCTTTAATTCTAGTTTATGGATATTTACGATGTTTCATTTATTATCTCAACCCTATGGGTTGGTCCTTTTTGGATGGCAATGCTCTTAAACCCTAAGAAGGAAAAAACAAAAAAACTACTTTCCGGGCCTTGGTTTTTTATAGGACCAATTATTCTTTGGTTTATAATCATGTGTTACAACCCTCAAGGTTTAATTGATCTTTTCTCTGTATCTTCTAATTCAGTAGGATTTATTGAAGGACTGGCTGCTGGTCTTGCAACCAAGGCTGGTATTACTGCAACATGGGCCCATATGGTTGCAGGTGATATTTTTGTGACTAGATGGATATGGAGAAAATGTTTAGAAACCAATTCTCCCATTTGGATTGTAAGATTATCTATATTTTTTGGGGTAATGCTTATGCCAGTTGGACTTGGAATTTTCGCTATTAGCAATTTCTTGAAAAAGTGATTTTAAGAACCACAATATTCTTAATACTAAATTTTACAGCTTTAGCATTCGGCGGTCTTTTTACTTCTGAAGGTGTTCCATCTGAATGGTATTTGTGTCTTTCAAAAGCTCCATGGACACCTCCAGGATGGGTATTTGGTTTTGCTTGGAGTATAATTATGATTTCTTATGCGTTTTATATGGGATTTTTATACAATACTAATTCTAAAAAAACTACAATAATTATTTTATACGTATTACAACTCTTTCTCAATATTTCTTGGAACCCAGTCTTTTTTAAATTTCACTATGTACTTTTAGGCTTTATAGTAATAAGCTTGCTTACAATAACTGTAATTTTCAAGCTGTTTTTCTTTTATAAAGCAATTAAATTAAAATCATTTTTAATACTTCCATATATATTTTGGTTAATAATAGCAACTTCTCTAAATGGTTACATTTTAATTTATAACTAATTGGTCTTTGATATATTTATTCCTTTGTTAACTTTATGTCAATCAAAGATTAAGTTAAAATGAAAAACATTAAATATTTAGTACCTTTTTTAATAATTACCTTATTATTCTCCTGCACAAAAAGTGCTGGAACAGGTGGAAGAGCAACTATTAAAGGAAATATTGTGGTAGACAATATAAATATTCTAGGAAATATTGTAGATAGCTATGACGCTCAAGACCAAGAAGTATACATAATTTATGGACAGCAAAACAATACCCATGATGACGATGTTAATACAAGTTATGATGGCACATTTGAGTTCAAGTACCTAAATAAAGGTAATTATGAAATATTTGTCTATAGTGATTGTGTAGATTGTCCTAAAGGACAAGACAGCTTAATAACAAAAACAATTACCATATCAGATTCTGAAGAAATTATTGAAATGGATACAATAAGAATAGCTAATTTCATTTGATGAAGGCTATTGGTATTTTTCTATTATTAATTTCTCCTTGTTTTGTTTTTTCTCAGGATATGAGTCAAGATTTTGGAACTTGGACCAAAATTAAGTCTGATTTTAAAATCAATAAGAAAACATCATTCACCAACAAGACTGAAGTTAGAACATTAGATAATTCGTCACAAATATCACAGTTTTACACACAATTTTCACTCAATAAAAAATTGAATAAAAAATTATCTACCAGTTTTGCATGGAGATTAAGATTGTTAAATAAAGAGTATTCTTACCTTTTAGCAAATAGGTTTCACAACGATTTAACCTTTAAACATAAAATTTCTGATTTATCTTTCTATTTCAGACTAAGAACACAAATAAACTTTAATCCCAATAGTAGTAATGAATTTCACGAAAGGACTAGACTTAAATTAAAATATAAAATAAATAAAAAAATTGCTTTTTATGCCTATCAAGAATTGTACTTCTTATTGAGTCCTTCTGAAAGATATTTCTATGATAAAACTAGATTTGGAACTGGAATTCAATACGAATTAAACAAAAAAACAGAGTTAGAAATTAAATACCTGAAAATAAACGATATTAATGTAGAAAACCCCAGTTCATTAAATATATTAGGTGCTAATTTAAAACTGAAGTTCTAATTCTAAAAATTAGTTCGATAGTTACTTTTAAATAACTTGAAATAGAACAAACTATTTCATTAATAAATAATAATTTTTATAGTTTTATTTTCTGGTTGAGAACAAGATTTTAAAGTTTTTATATATTCCTTTTCGTTTCTTACATACATAGGAATAAAACTATCTATTCTCTCTGTTAACTTGTTATTGACATGCAACTGACTAGATATCTTATTTAGTTGATTTTTCTTGAGTTCTTCCTTATTTTTTAAAGCTTTTAGAAACTTGTTTTTAATTTTCTCTAAATCACTCTTCATTCCTTTTATTGTGCCGTTTACAGATGGTTCAAGAGTTGTTTCTACACCCTTTGCTTTGTCCAATAAATTTTGAAATAATTTATCGAGCAATTCATTTTCAATTTTGAAATCAAGAGTTTCGTTATTTGAGTTAAGAACATAATTTTTTATTAAAGTATCTGGGTTAATTGCCAAATCATCTTCGGAAAAACCCAAATTTTTCCATTGCTTATAACTCTTTTCTGACATCCAATTAAAATGATCTCTTAAAATAAGGATGGGAAAATTAATATCTACTTGATCAAATGATTTTTTTAACTGAGACCAATAAACCAATTCTGATGGACCCCCAACATAAACTAAATTGGGAAGTAATAGCTCTTGGTAAATAGGACGCATTAAAACATTAGGGCTAAATTTTTCTGGAGAGCTATTTAATAAACTCAAAATCTCCTCCAATTTTAGATTACTATCCCCTATTTTGAAAACATTATTTTCAAAAATTATTCTATGTCTTTTTTTATCCTCTAAGAAAAACAAATTAAGGACTCTTGGATTGATTTTAGGTTCATAACCTAAAGAACGAAGCTTATTATTGGTGTTTTCTACCGAATTATATATAAACTGTTTTTCCAATTCATTTTTAAAAACGGGAAGAAATAACTTTTTCAACTTTACATCATCTGCATCTATTACAATTAAATTTTCTTTTTCAAAAACCTTAGAAATCCAGTATCTAGTGGCATTAGCCCAGTTTTGTTGATTCAAAGAAGCCGAGAAAATAGATTCTAAGTTTTTAAATCTAAAATCGTTTTTAAATAAATCTTTTAAAGATTTCAATATTGGTGAAAATATTTCAGGATTTAATTTACCAACACCTATACCATCTTCTTTCACAACAGAAAGATTTTTATTAAATATATTTAAAGAGCTTATTTCTTGAAAATCATGGTCTTCAGAAGCCATCCAAAAAAGCGGAATAAAATCAAAATCTTTAAACTTTAATTTTAAATTTTCTACTATTGTAATTACCGAAATAATCTTGTGAATAAAGTACTGTGGTCCTCCAAAAACACAAAGTTGATGACCAGTAGTAATGGTAAAAACTCCTTTATTTTTAATAGCTTTTAAATTTTCAGGTATTTTTAAACCTGTCTTGGAATATTGAGAACTTATAACTTGATATAATACTTCTCTATTTTCAATACTAAGATCTCTTTTCTCTAAGAAATCACGATCTATGTGACTTAATTCTGTTCCATTATGGAAAGAACTCAAATTAGAGTCTTTTTTAAAAAGATCCAGTAAAATTGGATTCTTATAAAATGAATTGAAAAGAGGAATCTCTACCATCAAATGAAATTTAGAAGAAATTTAAGAATACATTACTAATTTCTTTATCCCGAAGCTAAAAAAAATATGAATGAAAATATTAAATTAGAAAATATTATAAGAATATGAAACGTATTCAATCTTTGAAAAACACATTAGGTCCGGGAATTTTATTTGCCAGTACTGCAATTGGAGTGTCTCATTTGGTTCAAAGTACCAAAGCTGGAGCAATGTTTGGATTTGGGCTATTATGGGCTGTAATAGCAGCTAACGTATTAAAATATCCTTTCTTTGAGTTTGGTTCACGATATGCAAATGCAACTGGCACAAGTATAATTGAAGGATACCAAAAACTTAGCAAATGGGCATTATGGACCTATTTCATAATAACTATTTCTTCCATGTTTTTTGTATGTGCTGCAGTTGGAAAAGTAACTACAGGATTTATGGAGAATTTATTTCATCTAGATAAAATAGGACTTAGTAGTAGCGCTTCTAGTATTTTAGTTTTTGTTATTTGCGGAGGCATTTTGATTATTGGAAAATTTAAAATCCTAGATAAACTGATTAAATTAATCGGGATAGTTCTTCTATTATCTACCCTTACTGCCTTTGTGCTTTGTCTTTTTCATGGACCTATTAATAATAGTATAGATTTAATTAGTGAACCATTCATAAGTAAAGAGGCATGGTTTTTTCTTATTCCTTTAATGGGTTGGATGCCAACAGCTGTTGATTTGAGTTCATGGAATAGCTTATGGACCGTGGAAAAAATAAAAAGTTCTAACTATCACCCTGCATTAAAAGAGACACTTTTTGAATTTAATTTTGGATATATATTTTCTGGAATTCTTTCAATTTGTTTTGTTACTCTTGGGGCATTTTTAATATACGGAACCCCTGAAATAATAGAAAAGTCTAGTCACTTGTTTGCCCATCAAATAGTAAATCTTTACACAAAGATATTTGGAAGTTGGAGTTATTTAATTATTGCATCTAGTACTTTTTCAATCATGTTTGGAACCTGTATAGCTGTATTTGACGGATACGGAAGAGTACTTGATAAAACAACAGAACTTCTTTTCCAAAAGCGCACCAAACTAAAAAATAAATATAGTATATGTATTCTAATTTTAATTATTGGTACTTTCTTAATAACCTATGAATTTGATAAATCTGGTGATTTTGGAATTTTAGTAAATTTTGCAACCTCTATTTCTTTTCTTATTGCCCCTATAATTGCAATTTTTAATTATTTAGTAGTCAATAGGTATTTAGATAATAAATTTGTTCCTCCTAAATGGTTGAACTATTTATCTATAATTGGAGTTTTATATTTAATCCTATTTTCAATTTTGTACCTTTTTAAAAATTATCTGTTTACATGAAATATTTATTTAACTGTCTTTTACTCACAGTAATTTCATTCTCTAGCATATTTGCTCAAAAATTAACTACATCTTCCACTTATGTAAAACGTACGGTTAATTTAAAAGAAAATATAGACCATTGGAAAGCAAGTGTTCAATCCATGCAAATGACAAATCCTGGAGGTAATTCATACAACGATTTTTTAATAATCCAAAAACAAATTCAAACCCAAAAATATCCAAGAAAAAAATCATTAAAATCTTTAAATAAATCTCCAAACATTCCATCTTTTAATATTGAAAATGGATTTGAGGGAAATTTATACAATAACAAAGTTCCCAATGACAATACCTTAGCCATTTCTAACGAAGGTATTATTCTCGCTGGGATTAACTCTTCGTATATAATTTATGATACAAATAATGACTCTTTACTTTTAAGTAGTACCTTGAATTCAATGACCTTAGATTTTATGAATTTAAGATTTGTTAAAAAATACGATCCAAAGTTTATTTATGACCACAAAGAAGACAGATTTATTGTCGTATTTCTTGTTGGAAACAAACCACTTAACAGTCATGTTTGCGTAGCTTTCTCCTCGTCAAGTAACCCAATGGACGATTGGAACGTTTACATGTTAGAAGGCGATGCTTTGTCCACTGGTCATTGGACAGATTATCCAGCTATTTCTGTTACTGAAGACGATTTATTTATAACAGGAAATTTATTGTTAGATGGAGTTAGCTGGCAACTTGGTTTCAATCAATCTATTATTTGGCAAATTGACAAGGAAAATGGTTATTCAGATGCTGATTCTCTTTCTTTTAACCTATGGTCAGATATAAAAGATGACTCAATAAACATAAGAAATATTCATCCAGTAAGAGGTGCAAGAGAACTGCAAGATAAAAACCAATATTTATTAAGTAATAAGAATTTTTCTTTGGAGAGTGATAGTTTGTATTTAATAAAAATTGAGAATAGCCAAAAATCTTTGAACTCTGAATTATCGATTCAAAGAATTACTTTGGACGACCATTACTTTTTAAGTCCCAATGGAAAACAATACAACGGAAAGGAATTGGCTACTAATGATTCTAGAGTTTTAGGAGGAATTATTGACAGAGATTGGATTCAATTTGTACAACACTCTATGGATACAAATTATGGAACAGCTGGGATTTATCATGGAATTATTTACAATTACGATACTAACCCTTATGTAGAATCAAAAATCATTTCAGATTCAATTATAGATTTTGGATATCCAAATATTGCCTCTACAGGAATAAATCCTAACGAAAAAGAATGTGTAATCGGCTTTAATTACACCTCTATTAACGATACCAATGGTGTTTCGTGTGTCTATATGAACAATAATGAAATATACAGCAACTTTACCAAGCTTCATAGAGGAAATAGAGCCATAGACAGACTTAATGGAAATATAGATAGATGGGGTGACTATAGTGGGATTCAAAGAAAATACGATGATCCTTGCAGAACTTGGATTTCTGGAATGTTTGGAAAAATTGGTAGCAATGGTAGCTGGATAAGTAGTATTTCCACTTCAGATACATGTAGAGAACCACTTCCGCATTTGTTTCTTGAACCAGCATATAATCACGGGGTCTTATTTCCAAACCCAAGTAAAAACTTTGTTAATTATGATTTTAGTTTAGAAGAAAATTTAGATTTAAAAATATCTATTTTTAGTATAGAAGGAAAATTAGTAACTGTGCTTTATAACGATTTAGTAAATAGTGGTCCTAACAGACTTAGCTTTGATATAACCAAACTTAGAGTTGGTAGCTATCTGTTAATAATAGAAAATAATGACAATAGATTATTCACAAAAAAACTAATTAAAAACTAAATTAATTGGTCTCCGTATCCCATGTGTTTTGGCTAATGATTCCTCCATTTTTGAAATAACTCACGCCGTATTTAGATTTCACTTTTTTATACTCAGAACCTTTATTTCCACTTACCACAATTCTGACGATAGTTAACTCTGAAACATCTCCGTTCGAATCCTTGCGCTCATAGACCTTCTCAGTAATTCCTTGAGGAAACTGTTGTGCTAACTTTTGAACATTAATAGAAGATGCTTTTTTAACCGAAATCCCCTTAGACTCTTCGAGATATTGGGCGTTTAAATAATCTTTATTGAGATCAGATTTATTGAATTGTCCTTGAGAAGATAGATAGCTATCGGAATAAATTTCTAGATTGTAGGTGTTAGAAACTCTTCCGTCTTCACGATTTTCCCCATCTAAACTTAATTCGTCTTGATACATCTCATTAATAAAATGAAGATTGTAAACTTTATCAGTGCTAACATCTCCCCATATAGAGACCTTAGAAAGTTCTTTGTCTAAATAATGATCTAGATTATAAGAATTGGTATTTCTAGGTTCATCTGCTAACAGAGCAAAATCATTTAGTTTGGAAATAAGGGTTTGAGAATTTTCAAAATTATTATAAGTATTACTAATATTTTTAATATTGATAGATGAATTTTTATTAAAAAAATCATTTTCATAGTATCCGAAAGATGGAATAATTTTAGTTTGTCTGGTCTCGTCTAAGTTGGATGTATTGTTATTAAAAAGACCTAACATATTTTCTGTAAAAACATGAACATTATAAGTAGAATTTTCAGAGTGACCCTCTTCGTCTTCGCTTATAATTGAAAGATCTTCTTTATAACTATCTATTTTATCAATTAAAAGATCTCTATTACTTAGTCTAGCAATATTTTCAATTTCAAAGTCTGTAAATAACAATTCATTTTCTATGGAATTTGAATAGGTAGTTGAAATTCCCCTATTCATCCATTCCAAGTCATTAACAGACTTATTGTCGTAAAATTTATCTACAACCAAATCGTTTTTAGCAATTATTTCAGATCTGAAAACTTCTTTATTTTCAAATAATTGGTTTTGTGTTTCAATTTTATTAAAATTCCTTGTTGTATTTTCTAAAGAAAATAAATAAATCTCGCCCATGTTAGACATATTCATTTCCTTGTAATCAACAACTTTAGGAATATTATTCCATCTAGTATCATTACTATTTTCAAAACTTTTCTGAATATTTTTATAAAAAACACTTATTTGATCATTTTGAAGACTTGTTTTTAATTCTTGTTGAGACCTGTTTTTAACTGAAAATTGTTCTGCAACATTTTTTTTAAAGTCAGCATCTTCTCCCAATTTTTCAAAATCGTCTGATTTTTCAGAACCCATCATTCTATCTATTTGATCTTCGCTATATTTTCCAGAAACTTCTTTTCCGTACATCAAACTATAGCTATTTAATATAGATTGGTTGCTGGATAAACCATTAGAAACATCTTGGTCCATAAGCTTATTAATTTCAGCAACTTTCCCAATATGGTCTTTTCCCTCAGGATTCACTTTTGAAGCATTTTGAAAGGATTCAATTGCTAAAGAATAGCTTTTAGAAGAAAGATATCTTTTGCCTTGCTTAATTAATGAATTATATTGGTTATTTTTCTCCATATTATTAAGGGCAGTTATTTTGGCTTCTGAAACTTGTTTTATCTTTTCTTTTGGAAGAGTCTCATCAGGTAAAACTGACCATGCTTTCCTGTAATAAATTATAGATTTATCAAAATTCTTATCGTTAAAAAACTTATCAGCTTTGGTTATTAAATTATTGTATTTTTCCTTAGCCTTACTGCTAAATTGTTCTACCATTAATTTTTCTATTTCTAATATTTTTGAATTAGGGATGGGATCGTTGGGCATAATTTTACTGGCCTGTAAGTAAAATTCTTTTGCTTTACTTAATTGATTATTGGCTTTGGCATCCTCCGCTTTTAGAATCAGACCATCAAACTTCACTTTAATGGCAGTATTTCTCTTTTCATCATTTTCTTTAGTAGAAAGTTCTGATAACAACTGATTAATTTCAACTATTCTTTGGTTAGGGTAATCATTGGTGAAATCAATTTCTCTAGCTTTTTTGTATAAATCTCTTGCTTCTCCGTACTTCTTATTATTGAAATTTTCATCTGCAATTTTAATTACATTATCGTACTTCATTTTGATTTGGTCCTCGGCCTGCTTGATTAAAGCTTTTTCAATAATTGCAATTTGTTCATCTGGATAAGTATTTTGAGGAATAATTAATTTGGCTTTTTGATAAGCTAACTTTGCTTCTAAATATTTGTTTTCATCTCTTAATGCATCTGCTCTAGAAATTATATTTTGATAGTTCTTTTCTACTTCATCTTTGGTCTGAATCTCTCCTAGTTTCAATTTTATTTCAGAAAGTTTCTTTTTTGGATAGTATTCGTTGCCAAATAAATTAAGAGCATCTTGGTATTTGGACTGAGATTCAATAAAATTATTTTCTGTAAATAGTTGATCGGCTTTTTTAATCAATTCTTCATATTCACTTCTTTTAGATGCTTTTTGGTCACTCAAAGATTTTAAATCATTTAATTTTAAATTAATTTCTTCTATTCTTTGATTAGGATGTTCTTTGTTGTAAATATTTTTTGCAGATATGTAATGATTTAAAGCATCTTCATAACTCTCAGAACTAAATTCTTTGTCAGCTTGATTGATTAAAGTTTGGTATTCATTGTCTTTAGATTCTTTTTCAATAATTAATCTTTTAATCTCTCTTATTTTTTGGATTGGATAAGATTCATCTGGAGATATTTCGTTTGCTTCGTCGTACTTTTTTATTGCTTGTTCATAGGAAGAGTCTAATAATAATTCATCAGCAGACTTAATCAAATTCTGGTACTGACTTTGGATATTTGAATTGGTTTGTTCTGTAATTTTTATATTAATTAAATCTATTTGTTGTTTTGGATAAGTATCTAAGGTTTTAATTTTTGCAGCCATTCTATATTTATCTATGGCCTCTTCCCATTTCTCATTTTCTCTTAAATTATCAGCTTGGGTAATTAATTCTTTAAATGAACTATCTAATAGATTTGATTTCAACTTTTGATCTATTAAGTAGTTTAAATGTTTCACCTTTTGATCTACTGTTGAGTTGTTTGGAAAAAGCTCTTTTGCCTCTAAATATTTAGATTTTGATAAATCGAAGTCTTCGGTTTTTATAGAATTATCTCCCTCATTAATTAGTGAATTAAACTTCTCTAATTTTTCTTTTGATTCTGCCAATGAAGCTTCTTGTTCATTAATTTTTTGTTCAATTATCTCTAATTGTTTTTTTGGATATTCTTGACTTTCGTCTACAGACAATGCATTGTTGTAAAATTGTTTGGAAAGTTTCCAATTTTGACTTTTAAAACTAGCATCTGCATTCTTAATAAAATCTGAATATTTCTTTAGTGACTCTTTTTGTTGATTGGCAATATGGTTAAGTTTTATTTTTATTTCATTAATTTTTTGGTCTGGATAGCTTTCATCTTCTTTTATCTTTTTAGCTGACTGGTAGCTGGTTAGAGCTTCCTCAAATTTGTCTTCGTTAAAAAGATCATCTGCTTTAAGTATTTCTGCTTGATAAGCTTTATTAGATTCTTCCATTTTAATTTTAGAATCAGCTATTTCCTTTAGCTTATCCTCTATAAAAGTTATTTTATCTGACGGATATTTTTCTTCGCTTTTAAGATCAAGAGCTTGTTGGTAGGTAGCTTTAGCCAATTGATATTCTAAGTTTTTTAACTGATTGTCTGCAGTTTTTAAAATGTTTTCATACTTACGGTCATTTTCAGAACTTGCAATTTGTTCTTTAATACCTTGCTCAGCAACCTTAATTTGGTCTGTTGGATGAGATTCATTGGGTTTTATCTTTAAAGCTTTTTTATAGTTAATAATTGATTCGTTAAAGGATTTCTCTAATAATTGAGCATCTGCTTTAGCAATTAAATTTTTGTATTCCTCTTCACTTTCTTTTTCATTTGCCAACATTTTATTTATATCGTTTATTTTATCCTTTGGAGTTCTATCACTAGGATTGATTGTAGAGGCTTCCTTATACAAATCAATAGCTTGTTGGTAATTTTTATTATCGAATGCAGATTTTGCTGCGTTCATTTTTAGATTGAATTTTTCTAATATTTCTTTTTGTGCTGCTAAGTTATTTGCATTTTCGACCTGTTTAATTTTGTCATAAGCAATTTGATTACCCGGATTTAATTCTTTTGCTTTGTTGTAATTGTCTAAAGCCAAGGTATTGTTTCCAGTAGAGAGGGCATTGTCACCTTTAGCTATCAATTCATTATATTGTTTGTTTAGTTCCTTTTCTTGACCAATAAGCTCTAGATTTTTCTTTGCTTTTTCAATCTTATTTTCTACCAAATCATCTTTGTGGATTTTTAAAGCTTCTTCGTATTTCAAAATTGCTAAAGAATAATCTTCTTTGTTTAGAGCATTATCTCCTTCGGATAAGAACTTATTAAATTGAGACTCTTTTAACTTTGCTTGCTCCTCTATCGCTTTAAAATGTCTGTCAATTTCGTTTTTCCTTTGTTTATTGTAGACATTATCTAAAGCTAAATTGCCATTCATAATTCTAATTTTACCAACATGCTGGTCTGAAACAACAGAATAATCTATCTCAGGCTGTATACTTTGAAGTGTAATTGGTATGGCAAATGGTTGGGTGCTTTGTTCCTCTTTGAAATAACCAGTTTTAGAGTCTATTAGGATAGATTTAGTAGCATATTTATTTTTTGAAAAAGTTACTATGTAAATATATCCATACGGAATTTCTACAGCATCGTACTTGCCTTTAGAAGAAGTAACAACAGATTTAAAAACTTGATTGTCTTGTTTTATTTCAACTTTTACTCCACTTAGTTTTTCATAATTTTCATTATTTACACTACCAGCAATAACTATGTAGGGATCAGAAGCATCTTGGGAATAAACAATTGATGTGCTAAGACCAATATATAATACAATAATAGTTAGTATAAAACGCTTCAAATCAATGTGTTTTTACAAATATCAACAATTAAAGTGTATCTATCAACAATAATACTTTCAAATAACTAACGAAAAACTATGGAAAAGGTTTAATAATTAAGTTATTTGAAAATTGCTCTAGCAATTGCCAAAGACTTTTCAAGAGAAACATTATCGAGTTGTAAATTTTCTGATTTGCTGTTCAAAAAATCAATCATTTTTTCGGTAGCCATATTTCCAACTAAATCATCTTTTGCCATTGGACATCCACCAATTCCAAGGAGAGAACCATCAAATCTTTTACAACCTACATCGTATGCAGATTGAAATTTATCGAAATAATTATCTGGACTTGAATGAAGATGAGCACCGAACTCAACTTTTGGAAATTCTTCTACAAGCTTGCTGAAAAGCCAAGTTATTACATTAGATGTACTAGAACCAATAGTATCGCTCAAAGATAAAATATCAATTCCAAAGTCTTTTAATAACTTTTCAACCCAGTGAGCCACTATATATATACTCCACTGATCACCATAAGGATTACCAAAAGCCATAGAGAAATAAGTCACTAATTTTTTATTATTTTTCACACATAAATTCTGAATTTTTTCTAATCTTATTAAGGATTCTTTAATACTAGAATTTATATTTCTTTTTTGAAAAGTTTCAGAAATTGAAAAAGGGAAACCTAAATAAGTTATTTCATCAAAATCAACAGCTTCTCTAGCCCCTCTTTCATTTCCAACAATCACCAATAACTTGGTTGGGGAATTACCTAAATTCAAACTTTTAATTACATCAGATGTGTCTGCTAACTGAGGAACTTTTTTCTTTGAAACAAAACTACCAACATCAAGTGTATCAAAACCTACTTTTAAAAGTTCGTTGAAATATTCAATCTTTTTTTTAGTTGGAATAAAACTAGAAAAACCCTGCATAGCATCTCTAGGACACTCTATTAATTTCATAGGGATTTTTTATTGAGTTAAGGTACCAAAAGCTGTTTTACAGTTTTACTATTATTAATATTGGTAGAAAGAGAATATATGCCAGAGGATAAATCAATTTCACTTAAATCAAGTACTAGTTGGGTATAATTTGGACCATAAAATCCTGCATTTAATAGAATTGACTTACTGTAAATCAACTGACCTAGAGGATTAAATATTTCAAAGTAAGTTTCTTGATCTTCTAGTAATTCAAAAATTAAATTTACTTGATGATTAGAATTAATAGGATTCGGGCCAAAAAGAAGATCTTCAGAATTACCAAGAGGATCAACAGGTGGATTTGTGGTTCTTAATTGTCCAAAATATGGTGTTTTGTTATAAGCGTTTATAACAATACTCAAAGTGTCAATAGTATTAATTGAATCAAAATTAAAATCTACTTGGCCGTTTAACACATTACTTTTTCCAATTAGAGAATCTCCGTTCCATAGTGTTACAGCAGCATTTTCAATATCACATAGGATAGTAGTAGATGTCAATCCAATCTCTTCTGTTTCGCTATGCTCCACTACAAAATCACTAGGAATGTCAGATCTAAATAAGGTTGTTGGATCTCCAAACAAAACCCAAGTTTCAACTACTTCTTTTCCTGGATTTGGATAATCGTCCAACATTTTCATTTGCCCGCTATAAAAAAGAGCGCCTATTGAATGCATTTTATTATTTGGATAAGACTCTACCAAAATATCCACTATTTCATCTTGAGATGCCATTGGAGGTGCCCAAGACATTAAAATAGAAGAACCAGCAGCTGCTATAGCACCAGTGGGAGAACCAGAACTACTTGCTCTTTGCCATGCTTCGGAAATACAGGTCCCAGATGTGAAAGTTCCATTATTACAGGCAACGGAAACGACAAATGGATATTTACCATTATTGGTTGCAGAATTGATGTGAGAACTTGAATAATTTCCAGATGAACATGTATTTATATCTCCATGTCCAGTATAATTAAATAATGAAATACCGCCATTTACTGCATTGGAAATTATAGTAGAATTGGGATTTCCGTTGGCATCCTCTCCACCGTGTGTTCCATCGTAAAATTCAAAAACATTTTGGTAGCCGTAATTTAATAAATCTGTTCTTATATTTCTTAAATGTTGCCAATCTGCTTCTCCATCATCTCCGTATCCAGCACCTTCGTTAGAACCTAGTCCTATAGCATTTAAATAGTAGTCGGAAGTATCTGGATTTGTCTCGTATTCTAAATTTCTTTGAACAATATTATTTAAATCTGTCAAATTAGAGGGACTGAATCTTCCAACGTATATATCTGGGTACCAATCGTTAGAATTTGAAACCAAGCCGTACTTTGCATCAGACCATTTTGTTTCGGACATCCATCCTCCAGTTGAACCAGCATCATATGCTGCGACTTTATTGTGGTCACCTACAATTAATAAATATAAAAAATCTGTATTTTGTTGGTAGTAGGTTCTTACGTAGTTATAAATACTGCTCTGGTTATTTCCAATATCTGCAATATCAACAATAACCACTTCTCTACCCGATTGTCTTTTCCACTCAATAAAAGGAGCTAATTCATTGAAATATTCTGAAGGAGATATTATTAACATACTCCCTTCTTGGCCAATAGAATTATATCTGGTTGGAATATAATTTAAATAACGTCTTTGGTAAGAACTTTTTAGCTCATTTAAAACATTTTCATCATTGATTCGAACTAATTCGTTATTTCCTTTGACAGATTGGTTAAATTCAATTTTAACAACTATTTTATTGTAAACCTTAAGTGTTTTTTGAACTGGATTATATTGAAATGGAACAAAGTTTAAAGTTTGCCCCCTTAAATCTCTCTGTATATAGGGTTCACTAAGTGAAAAAATACTAGATGGATAATCCTGATCTAGTTCGTATAATGGGCCTTTATTAAATGGAATTAAACTAGGGTCTATATTTCTGTATAAATTACCTTTGGAAGGAATTATACTAACACTTTCAATTACAGAATACTTAGAATCTACAATTGTAAAATTGCTAACTCCAGTTTCAGGAAGTTGAATATTGGAGGTAAATTTTAATAATTCGGGCTCTCCTAAATTAAGGATGGGTCTTCCACCTTCAACCACCAGTTTTTTATGCTGAATGGAGTTGATTGTTTTGGAATCAATAAGAGAGTAATTATTGAGCTGATACTCAACAAGAACAGAATTATTATCCTGGCTTATTAACTTAATATTGTAGGGTTTATTAGCAAAAAAGTTTAAACTAATTAGTAAAAAAAATGGTGCAAGTATATTTTTCATGACTTAAATGTACCAATAATATGAGATTTTAAAAATTTGTGAAGATTTTTATTTGAACAATGCAATGTTTTTTTTACAATGAGATCTTAAGTATTATATTCGCAAACAATGAATCACGAAAAAGAAATAAACAAAAGAAGAACTTTTGGAATTATATCTCACCCTGATGCTGGGAAGACTACCTTAACAGAGAAACTCCTTCTTTTTGGTGGTGCTATACAAAGTGCTGGAGCAGTTAAAAATAACAAAATAAAAAAATCTGCTACGTCTGATTTTATGGAAATTGAAAAACAAAGGGGAATAAGTGTTGCTACATCGGTAATGGCCTTTAATTATAGAGACAAGCAAATAAATATTTTAGATACTCCTGGACATAAAGATTTTGCGGAAGACACCTATAGAACTCTAACTGCTGTAGATAGTGTAATTATGGTAATAGATTGTGCAAATGGTGTAGAGGCACAAACAGAGAAATTAATGGAAGTTTGCAGAATGAGAGATACTCCAGTAATTGTTTTTATTAATAAAATGGATCGCGAAGGAAAAGATGCATTTGATTTGTTGGACGAAATTGAATCTAAGCTAGGTATAAAGGTAAAACCAATGAGTTGGCCAATTGGAATTGGAGCAACTTTCAAAGGGGTTTACAATATGCATAAAAAGGAACTGAATTTATTTAGTGGAAATAAAACAAGTATTGAAAAAGAGGTTTATAATCTAAATGGAATACAAGACCCTTCCCTTTCAGATTTTATTGGCGAAGAAGCAACTGAGGTTTTAAAAGAAGAAGTTGAACTTATAGACGGTGTTTATGGTGATTTTAATCAAGAAAAATATTTGGAAGGAAAAGTTGCGCCTGTTTTTTTCGGGTCTGCTTTAAATAATTTTGGAGTTCAAGAACTTTTAGATTCTTTTATTGAAGTATCTCCTACTCCCCTAGGAAGAAATACAGAGTCAAGATCTGTTGAACCAAATGAAGAAAAGTTTAGTGGATTTGTATTTAAAATTCATGCTAATATAGACCCCAAACACAGAGATAGAATTGCTTTTTTAAGAATAGTTTCGGGTAAATTTGAAAGAAACAAATTTTACTTGCATACTAGACATCAAAAAAAAATAAAATTTCCCAATCCTACTAGTTTTATGGCTTCTTCAAAATCTGTTGTAGATGATGCATATCCTGGTGATGTAATAGGCTTATACGATTCTGGAACTTTTAAAATTGGAGATTCACTATCCGAAGGTGAAATATTAAATTTTAAAGGAATTCCCAGTTTCTCACCAGAAATTTTTAAGGAAATCCAAAACGATGACCCAATGAAAAGCAAACAGCTGGACAAAGGCCTTAGACAATTAACAGATGAAGGAGTAGCCCAATTGTTTGTTATGCAACCTGGAAATAGAAAAATTATTGGTACGGTAGGTGAACTTCAATTTGAAGTGATTCAATACAGACTAAAGCAAGAATACGGAGCTAGTTGTAGCTTTGTGTCCAGAAACTTTTTTAAAGCATGCTGGATGACTAGTTCAAAGAACGATACTATTCAAGATTTTATAAAAAGAAAATCTACCAATGTTGCTTATGACAAGGACGAAAACCCAGTATTTCTAGCGCCAAGCCCTTTTTTATTAGCTCAAGCAGAAGGAGATTATCCAGAAATAACATTCCACAAAACATCTGAGTTTAAACTAGATGAATAAAGAAATTAAATCTTTTAATTTAAGAGTTTACGCATTAATTATTGATGAGGAATATATTCTTGTGAGTAGAGAACTTATTATGGGGAAATACCTTTATAAGTTTCCTGGAGGAGGCCTCGAATATGGTGAGGGACTAATTGAGGGTCTTCAAAGAGAAAGTATGGAAGAAATGAACCAAAACCTTAAAGACATTGAGCACTTTTATACAACAGATTTCTATCAACAAAGTCAATTTGATTCTAAAGATCAGTTAATTGCTATTTATTACAAAGCAAAATTAACTTCAAAAATCAATAATAAATTAAAAGTACCCATAAAAGATTTTCCAGTATTTGAATGGAAAAAAATAATAGATTTTTCTGAAGAAGACTTGCATTTCCCTACAGATAAGTTCGTCTTTAATCTTTTAAAAAATCACAATATTGACTGACCATTTAAATCTGTTGTTAAAAGATCACTGAAATAATCGTGAAATGGCAAAAGTAATTTAAAATGCTCATTAACAGTGTCTCTAAAGTTATCTTCTAAAACCATTTCATCTTGGAAGTTTTTAACAAAAATAAATTGCTTATATCTCAATAAGTCAATATTTGGATGATTTTTATCGAATCCTTTTGGACAGACCTTAAGTGAATTTCCATGGATAGCACCCCACTTTTTAGTAATTTTTTTATTTTCAATGACTTCTCTAAAATAATCCCCATCAGATTCAATTTCTTTTCTAATTCTATACAAATCATCTTTATTTGGATTCCAAAAACCACTTGCTATAAAAGTGTTTCCTGGCTGTATATGAATATAAAATCCGCCTCTATACTTAGGTTTAGTCCTATGAAAAGCTATTGCAAAATGGGTTTTATACGGTGTTTTATCTTTCGAAAAACGAACATCTTTATAAATTCTAAAAACTTTAAAAGATTCCCATTTAAATTGGTCTTTATTATTGTCAAAAAAATTACTGAAATATTTTTTAACATTAGAATTATGAGTGTCAAAAGTTGACTTATTGTCTTTAAACCAAGGCCTATTGTTATTTTTTTTTAATTTTTTTAAAAATTCAAATATTTCGGGTTCTAAATTCATGCTGTTATTTTTTAAATAAATTATTTAAGTTTTTAAATGCTTTAAATTCAAGGGCATTGTTGGAAGGGTCTAAGAAAAACATAGTTGCTTGTTCACCAGGAAGATTTACAAACCTGATGTAGGGTTCTACAACAAATTTTATTTTCTTAGATTCCAATCTTTCTTTAAAATCTACCCACTGTATCATGGATAAAACTACACCAAAATGTGGTACTGGAATTCCATGACCATCAACATAATTGTTATTTGAAATTGTTTTTTGGTTGGTTTCATGAATTACTAGTTGATGACCAAAAAAATTAAAATCCACCCACTTTTCTGCTGATCTACCTTCTTGAAAACCCAATATTGAAGAATAAAATTCTTTTGCTATTTGCAAGTCATGAACTGGAATAGCCAAATGAAAAGGGTTTTGTTCAACAGAATTATTCATAGAATTTTAAAAAAATTAACAATATTTTACTACAATAACTTTCGTCTTAAGTATATTTGTAAAAGTATTAAAAATTAAAAAAAAAATATGTCAAATTTTGTAGGAAAAAAATTTCCAAGTATTGAGGTTGATGCCATGAATGAAATGGGTGATACATTTAAAGTTAACGTTCTAGAAGAAGCAGTTAAAAACAAGAAAAAAGTAGTTCTATTTTGGTACCCAAAAGACTTCACCTATGTATGTCCTACAGAATTACATGCATTTCAAGAAGCGTTACCAGAATTTGATAAAAGAAACACTATTCTAATTGGTGCTTCATGTGATACACCGGAAGTTCACTTTGCATGGTTGAGCACTCCAAAGGACAATGGTGGTATTGAAGGAGTAACCTACCCAATTTTAGCAGATGCTAATAGAAATTTAGCAAATATTTTAAAAGTATTGGATACTACTAACGAAAGATACGACGAGGAATTAGATGCTGTTCAAACTGACGGAAATAGTACTCCTTATAGAGCAACATTTATTCTAGATGAAGATGGAATGGTATTCCACCAAGGAATGAATTTTTTCCCTGTAGGTAGAAACATAAATGAATTTTTAAGATTGATTGATGCTTATGCGCATAACCAAAAATTTGGTGAAGTTTGTCCTGCTAACTGGGAAGAAGGTAAAGATGCAATGAAAGAAAACAGAGACGGTGTAGCAGATTACCTTGCAAAACATTAATGGTTAGCGAATTAAATACTGATACTCTTCAAGAAGAAATTCAGAACAACGAAAAAGTTCTTGTTCAATATTCCGCTGGTTGGTGTGGAAACTGTAGAATAATGAAACCAAAGTTTAAGAAAATGTCTTCAGAAAATGAAAATATGCATTTTTTGATGGTAGATGCAGAGAAAAATCCTAATTCTAGAAAATTAGCAAACGTTTCTAACCTACCTACTTTTGCTTTTTTTAAAAACGGAGAATTAGTTAACGAAGTACAGACCAATAAAGCAGACGTACTATTAAATTTTGTAGATGAGGCTGCCAATCATTAAACATCTTGTTGAATTTATTGAGCAAAACGATGCTGACTATATTGAAGAAACAATATCAGTACTTGAGCATTTAACTGAAAATTCTAATATTAAAGATCAGGAAATAGATGTTATAGGAGAACTGTTATCTAACCTTTATGGCTCTATTGAAGTTGTTAAAGACATTGAAGGAGGAGAAGATAAAAAGAATGCTTTGAATAAATTCATGAAAAGGGTTCAAGGCTCCATTAAATAATTCATTTTTTTATCGATAAAAAAAAGGCCTCTAATTTTAGAGGCTTTTTTTATTCAGCGGAGAGACAGGGATTCGAACCCTGGCAACGATTGCTCGTTGACAGCTTAGCAGGCTGTTGCATTACCACTCTGCCACCTCTCCAAATAAGTATGCAAAATTAACATAGTTTTTGAATTGAACAATATTTAATATATCAATTTCAAATATTAAGTTAAAATATCTATTTTAATAGTTTAAGTAGAATAAATAAGAAAAATTAAAACTAAATTTAAAGATGAAAAAAGTAGTAATAGTAGCAGCAAAAAGAACTCCAATGGGTAGTTTTGGAGGTTCTCTTTCCTCAATATCCGCAACAAAATTGGGTGCAGCAGCAATCAAAGGAGCTTTTGAATCTATAAATTTAAATCCAAATCTAATTGAAGAAGTCTTTATGGGCAATGTTCTACAAGCAAATCTTGGTCAGGCTCCAGCAAAACAAGCAGCAATTTATGCAGGTATAAATGAAAACACACCATGTACCACAGTCAATAAGGTATGTGCATCTGGTATGAAGGCAGTTTCATTGGCGGTACAATCTATAATGACTGGAGATGTAAATATTGTAGTAGCTGGAGGAATGGAAAATATGTCAATGGTTCCCCATTATTACAATGCAAGGAAATCAAAAAAACTAGGAGATGTCAACTTTGTGGATGGATTGGTTAAAGACGGTCTTACAGATGTTTATAATAAAGTTCACATGGGTAATTGCGCCGATCAATGTGCTGAAAAATATAAGATATCTAGAGAACAACAAGATGAATTTGCCATAGAATCTTATAATAAAGCTGCTTACGCATCCAACAATGGGTTATTTGAAAAAGAGATTATTCCAGTATCTATTCCTCAAAGAAAAGGAGATCCGTTAGTAATTAAAGAAGATGAAGAATTTAAAAATGTAAAACTTGATAAAATACCTCAACTAAAAGCTGTTTTTTCCAAAGATGGAACAGTAACTGCTGCAAATGCTTCAACTTTAAATGACGGTGCATCTGCACTTATTCTCATGAGTGAAGAAAAAGCAAACGAACTTAATCTTAAACCACTTGCAAGAGTGGTTAGTTATGCTGACGCTTCTCAAGAAGCAAAGTGGTTCACTACTTCTCCTGCAATAGCAATCAATAAGGCACTTTCAAAGGCAAACATATTGGCAAAAGACGTGGATTATTGGGAATTAAACGAAGCATTTTCAGTAGTAGGAATTGTTAATACTCAATTACTGGAAATAGATGCTAACAAAGTTGATGTAAATGGAGGTGCGGTAGCTCTTGGTCATCCTCTTGGATCAAGTGGAAGTAGAATCTTGGTAACTCTTATAAATGTCTTAAAACAAAAGAAAAGTAAAATTGGAGCAGCAGGTATTTGTAATGGAGGAGGTGGTGCTTCAGCAATGATAATAGAAAATATAGATGAATAATCTATACTTTAACTAACCAGTTAAATTTATCTGGATGTATTCCCATTTTATATTCTGAAAGATACTTTAAGACCTTGGTGTGAAAATGGTGATCTCTGGATTCAGGAATTGTAAAGTTTTCTCCGTTTAGAGAGATATTTGATATTGGAGCAATAGTAGCTGCGGTACCAGCACCAAAAGCTTCGGTTAAACTACCGTCTTTAAGTGCTTCAAAAACTTCTTGAACTTCGATTTTTCTTTCTTGAACTTCCATTCCCCAATCTTTAGCAATATCTACTACACTCTTTCTAGTAATACCATTTAAAATTGTATCACCAACAATGGGGGTTACAAGAACATTGTCTATTACAAATAAGACGTTCATAGTGCCGGCTTCTTCAATATATTTATGTTCTTTAGCATCTGTCCAAATTAATTGCCTAAAGCCTTCTTGGGAAGCCAACATTGCTGGATATAAAGCAGCAGCGTAATTACCAGCAGCCTTTGAAAAGCCAGTACCTCCTTGAACAGCTCTGGAATAATGAGTTTCTACTTTAACAGAAACAGGTTCTGAATAATAGGATCCAACCGGACAAGTGAAAATCATAAATTTATAAGAATCTGATGGCTTTATACCTATGTAAGGATCGGTTGCAAAAATAAAAGGTCTTATATAAAGAGAATGGTCTAGATTTTGAGGAACCCATTTTTTGTCTATTGCAATTAATTCTAAAATGGAATTAACAAAAACCTCTTCACTAATTTCTGGGATACACATTCGTTTGTTGGAGCTATTAAATCTTCTAGCATTTTCGTAGGGTCTAAACAAAACTAGATCTCCATTCACATCTCTATGGGCTTTCATTCCTTCAAAACAACTTTGCCCATAGTGAATTGCTGAATTGGCAGGGGATATACTAATATCTCCATAAGGCATTATTTTAGGTTTGGACCAATTGCCGTTATCAAAATCCATAGTAAACATATGGTCTGAAAACAATTTTCCAAAAGGTAAATTATCCCAGTTTACTTGCGGTAATCTGCTATTTTTTGTTAATTGGATATTAGTTTGAAAAATATCAACTTCCATTGGCGTATAACGAAATTATTAGTTTGCAAAAGTACTAAAATAAAAATGAATTTGTGGTAAGTGAGCAAAACAATAATAGAGAAGCATTAATTAATGTCCTGAAAAAGTACTGGGGTTTTGATGAATTTAGAGATTCTCAAAAAAGAATTATAGACTTTGTACTTCAAAAAAAAGACGTAGTTGCATTACTTCCAACTGGTGGAGGTAAATCATTATGCTATCAACTACCTGCAGTTCTTATGGAAGGAACTTGTTTGGTAATATCTCCCCTTATAGCATTGATGGAGGACCAAGTAAACCAGCTTCTTAAAAGAGGAATAAAAGCAGCTTACATCAATTCTTCACTTCATTTCAAGGACATTGACAGGATATTGGACAATGTTATATATGGAAATATAAAAATTCTTTACTTGTCTCCTGAAAGACTAAAAACCACACTATTCATAGATAGATTTAAGAAAATGAATGTAAGTTTTGTAGCAGTGGACGAAGCACATTGTATTTCCGAATGGGGAAATGATTTCAGACCAGAATATAGAAATATTTCTTCCTTAAGAACCTTGAATAAAGACTTGTCATTTATCGCACTTACAGCAACGGCTACGCCTGAAGTTGTAGAAGACATAGAAGAGCAACTTTCTTTCAAAGAAAGCAATAAAATAAAGAAATCATTCATTCGAAATAATATCAATTATAGTGTAATAAATGCAATTGATAAAGAAAAGGTTCTAGTGAAATTACTTACTAATGAATCTTCAATAATTTATGTTAGAAATAGAAAGAAAACAAAAGAATTATCCAAACTACTTAATAGTAAAAATTATAAAACAGATTTTTACCACGCTGGATTAGATTTTAGAGAAAGATCTGAAAAACAGACCAAATGGATCAATAATGAATTTGATACAATGATAGCCACCAATGCATTTGGAATGGGAATTGACAAACCAGATGTTAAGACTGTTATTCACTTTGATTTACCTGAAACCCTAGAATCTTTTTACCAAGAATCTGGAAGAGCAGGTAGAAATGGAAAAGCCTCCTTCTCTATTATTTTAAAAGACGATCAGGATATTGAAAATTTAAAAAAAAGAATAAAAATAAATTTTCCCGATATTGAGGATGTTAGGAAAGTTTTTCAAAGTATTGTCAATATTCATCAAATAACTATTGGGTATTACTCGGATGAAAAGTTTGAACTAGATATTGACATCATTTCAAACAACAACAAGCTCTCTAGGTCTACTACTTCTCAATCAATTAAATACCTAATAAACGAAGGATATATTCAACAAACCAACGATTATCAATTTTCAATGGCTCAAATAACTATGCCTATTGATAGGCTAAATCAGTTTTTAAATTCTTACAAAAATTTTGAAAAAATAATAGATGTATTAATAAGAAGCTATTCCAACATCAATGAACAAATGGTTAGAATAAGCGAAGCAGTTATTTCCAAGAGATTGAATATTAAAAAAGAAGAAACAATATTCTTATTAAATAAACTTCACAGTCAAAACATCCTGATTTACGAAGCAAAAAAATCCAACTACACCATCAACTTTTCAATTCCAAGACCAAACATAAATCACTTAAGTCTTTCAAAAAAGTTTTTGAATTTTAAAAACGTTAAAAACGAAAAAGCCAATCAATTAATTAACTATGTAAACCAAAAAATAGAGTGCAGAAATATTAACATATTGAACTATTTTGGAGAACATAAAAGTGAAAAATGTAAAAATTGCGACAATTGCAATATGGGATTGAAAATTAAAAATAATACTAAAAAAGTAGTCGAAAATGCAATTTTTTTCTTGTTAAATTACGAACCCAAATCTCCAAGCTTTATCTATAAACAGCTAGAAGAAGTGATTGAAAAAGAAAGATTAAGCTCTATTTTAAAAAAAATGATTTTAGAAGAAAGTATTCTAAGAGACAAGAACAACTTACTATATATTAATCTATGATTCCTTTAGTTTTCCTTAGTTCTTTAATCTCGCAATAATTACATTTATTGTCCTTGGACTTAAATAAGTTATTCATTTCACAAAACAACTCTCCTAGAGAATCAAAACTTTGTTTATAGAACAATCCAAAACCTTGGGTATAGTTGGATTGATTTTGATTGGAAAGATCGTATTCGTTGGACTGGTTATAGGCATGCACTCTAATATTGCCTTTACTATTTAGTTTGTATTCAATGTTCACATCTCCAATAAATGAATTTGGATTTTGAGTAATACTATTAGACTGAGACATTCCTAGATTTGTTTCTACAGTTAAACGATCGTTAAATTGCTGAGTAGACATTGCCACAGATAATTCTTCATTGGACAACTGATTGCCTAAAGTATAGTTAAACCCTATGTCAAACTCATCTGTAAATGAAGAAATCATATTTCCTAACTGGTTAGACAATACTTCACTAGTTGAAATGTCGTAAGACTTGACATTATTTCCTAAATTGAGATGGTTGGGAGTAATAAATTGATTTAAAATTAAAAGAGAAAATACTTGTTTATTAAGCTCTTCTGTATTGGATAAAACTCTTTTAAGAGCAGTTTTAACCGATTCGTTTCCATTGGGAACCTCAATACTGAATTGAATATCTGGATTCATTAAATTATTTTCTAATTCAATATCCACATCCACCATACTTTTGTGTTTCCAATTATCTCTATCTATTTCTGGCATTATGTTGTATAAACTAGTTCTTAAGGGATATCTGGCACTCAAATCTATTTTAGCATTGTAGGGGTCCCCTAGCCAAGTTAAGGTGCCTCCCTTTATTAAATCGAACTTTTTATTGACAAAATCTTTTAAAGTAAAAACATACTCTCCCTTATTAATAACATAATTACCATACATGGTTAAATCGTAGTTTTGATCAATATTTAATTGGATGTTCCCTTGACCACTAGATTTCATTTCGTCTCCTACCAAATCGTCAAATATGAGCATTACCTCTGCTTCATCTGTGATTTCTAAATCAATATCTATATTCATTTTCTCTTTGGAAACAATAGGTTTGTTAATTGTCACAGCGTTATTGGTGTCCTTATTAATAAATGCAATAAAATCGTGAAGGACAACTTCAGAAGAACCATATAATGGAATATTTAGGGAGGTGCTTTCATCGGTTATTGCATTTACATAAATTGATAAATTCTCAATAGAATCGTAACTTATTTCTGCTGAACCAGTCATAAATACCTTGCCATAATAATATGGATTTTCAGAAAATGTATTGTTCATTACCATTATTGGCTGGTCAATTTCTAGAGAAATATTTAATGAATAATCTATAAAATTATCGTGGTGGTAATAGCCGTTAATAATTCCAATATTATTTAACTCATCTAAGAAATTGCCATTAGAAATTTCAATTGCATCGTCTTTGACCAAAAGATTACCATTTACTTTAAATTCAGTACCGTACTCAGTTAATTTTAATTCTCCATTATTAAGAGATAAATCGCCGTTAAATTTGGGATGGAAGGGATCGCCAGAAAGGGATAAATCCCCCGATAAAAGACCCTGAAGATTGGAAAGAATGGTGTTTGGGAGAAAAGGACTTAAAAAATCAATATTTGTACTGTCAAATTTAACTATACCATCTAACTTTTTATCGTTATTAGGATAAAAATGGCAATCAATTAATTGAACTTCCTGATGGTTATTTTCGTTTACTAACCCCCCATTTAGAATAAATTTATTAGAGCTCTCCTCCCATAATGAATGGAAATTAACATCTCCAATTGGGAAAAAATTAAATATGAAATTTTGAATATTAAATTCGTTAAATAATTGAGGACTGGAAAGCAAAGATTGAAAATTAATCTGGGCATTTAAAACTCCTTCCATTGCAGTATTTTTTTTCTTAAAATCGAATAACAACGGAACAGAACTTAGTTGAAAGTCTTGAATTTCAAGTGATAGGCTGTCTATAACTTCTCGACCTATAATCCCATTTAAAATAATTGACTGATTGGCATTGGAAAGTAAAATTGAATCTAAGGAATATTTATCATTCATAAACTTTATAGACGGATTTCCTTCCATATTCCAATAACCAACAGATGTGTCAAATAGATAAAACTCTTCAAGATTTGCAAAAATCATTTTTGAACTTTTAAAATCTATAACCGAACTTACCTTCCCTAGAGAAATAGAATCGTTATTGTTCCAAGCTAAAGAAGTATTTACAGTATTATTTTTTGCATTAGTTTGCAATTCAATATTTTGAAAATTTATAATCTGGTTGTTTACAAATTCTTCAACTGATAAAATAAATTTTAGATTACTGTCTAAATAAATATCTTTTGAATCTTTAATATTTAAATTTAAATTCTTAAATACAAAGTCGTCATACTGAATTTTATTAGAGTTTAAACTAAAATCTAATATTTCTTTTTCTCCATTGAGGGAAAATCTTAAATTGGATTGTTTTGCAATGTCTAAAGATGGAAAAAAGACGGCTGATATTTTGGAAAAATCGCGAATTTCTAAATCAAAATCAACATATTGTTTGCTTGGTAGATAATCTGAAGGTTCTGATAAATTTGGAAAAATAGTAGCGAATAAATAATTTAAGTCTTTGTTTAATTGATCAAACTTAAAATCACCAGAAATATTAAAAGAAACAAAGTCAGAACTGAAATTTAGTATATGATTGTATTTATTTGACTGAGAATCAAAATCAATATTTCCAAAATTATAGGTTTGACCATTTTGAATAAACACAAGATCTTCCATATTGGCAAATCCCGTAAAATCTTTCCAATTATTTCCAAATCCATTTAAATAGGTTTTAAAAGAAGTTACTCCCTCTGGATGATTGGCTAAAAAACCTATTTTACCAAGAAATGCATTTTTAATATCCATGGAAAAATCAAATTCGGTCACAGGATTATTTAAATCTATATATCCATTAAAGTCAAGATGAATGTATTTATCTATGAGTTCCATTTGGCCAATAAAAGATTTATTTTTAAAGGCGCCCGTAATATTTAAATCTTCATATTTATAGTCGTTGTATGTAAAATCAGACAAGTATCCATTTATTTTTAAATCAACATCTTCTTTATAAAGTCCTTTTCCATCTATTTCAAAATGGGCATTGAAGTTTTCAGAGTTGTTGTTATCTAATAATGAAATTCCTGAGATTTTTTTTGCATCAATATTAAAATGGTAAAATATATCTGATGAATTATTTTTAAAGAAATGCAAATCCCCGACAATTTCTCCGGTTGAAGAAACAAATTCTAAATTTGACTTTATTTCTTCATTATTTCCATTTCCAGATATTTGAAAATCGAAATTATTGATTTTCTTAAGTTGTTTTAATGCTAGTGGAGGAATTTTTAAATTTATATTTTCTTGTAGAGATATTAAATCATTTACCAAAATAGTATTGGATTCTAAATTGAAAAAATAAGATACTAAATTTTCATTTGAAAAATCTTGAATTTCAAAATCCCCTTCTAGAGAAGAGCTTTGATAGTTAAGTGAAAGATCTTTTAACTTAATTGAAGATGAGGAACCTGAAAAATGGGTATTAAAATTTAACTTTAGTGTGGTATCTAGTTGTCTATTGAAAAATAAATTATAGTCTATACTTGATAGTCGGGTTTCCATATTTTCCAATAGTAGGAAGTCGTTCTTAAAATCTAAATTTAGAATTATGTTATCGGAATTAAATGTACTATTTGGCGTTTCTAATTTTAAATTAACTAGGTTTAGTTTGGTTGAATCTAAATATAAATCGGCATTTACACTTGATATATTAAAACCTTTTTCATGCTGAAATTTAAGATCACTTATTTTTGAAAAAAACAAATTATTGTCTAAAGAAGTATTATTAAATAATAAATTTAGGTTAAACAATTTAAAATGCTGAATATCAATATTTTTATTTTCATCAATACTATTTTCTGAAAGGTGATAAAATTGGCTATTCTCAATTTTAAACTCACTAATCAAAAGCTGGTAATCGTTACTTTCTCTTTGATTTTTTTTAAAGCTATTTAACAAAAACTCTATTTCGTATTTTTTCTTGCCAGGATTTTTTCTTAAAACAATTTCTGCATTTTTAAAAATCACTTGATCAATTTTAAATTTCCTGTCCAACCAATTAATATCTTGAATATCCACAACTACTTTTGGGACAAACAAAACAGTATCTCCATTTAAGTCAGGAATAAATATTTGATTTAATTGAAGATTGGTAAAACCATTTAAAGAAACTTCCCCAAGACGGATGTCAGAATTTATCTCATTACTTAAATAATTGGTAACCTCCTTGGAAATTTTATTTTGAAAAAATGAAAATCTAATTAGGAACAAGAATAATATTATCAAGAAGAGGGAAAACTCTATTAGATTAAAAATCAATCTAATTAAAATGGAATTGGTATTTTTGAAGTATTCTTTCAACTAACAATAATGAATGTAGACAAAGATAGCATCATTCTCGGTATAGAGTCAAGTTGTGACGACACCTCGGCAGCAATTCTTATCAATGGAGTTGTACATTCTAACGTTACAGCCAACCAATCTATACATGAAAAGTATGGAGGTGTTGTTCCAGAGTTGGCTTCAAGAGCACATCAAGAAAATATTGTTCCTGTAGTTACAACTGCTTTAAATGAAGCCAAAGTAAATGTTAAAGATCTTACAAGTATTGCTTTCACCAGAGGCCCCGGTTTATTAGGATCTTTATTAGTTGGAACATCTTTTGCCAAATCGTTGTCCTTATCGCTTAGCATTCCTTTGATTGAAGTTCACCATATGAAAGCCCACATCCACGCACATTTTATAAAAGAGAAAAAAGAAAATAATCCTACTCCTAATTTTCCCTTTATCTGCTTAACAGTTTCTGGTGGACACACTCAAATTGTTTGGGTAGAAGAACCCTTAAAAATGAAAATTATAGGCACTACCATAGACGATGCAGTAGGAGAAGCGTTTGATAAAGCAGGTAAAATTATGGGTCTTGGGTATCCAGCAGGTCCAATTATAGACCAACTTTCTAAAGACGGGGACGGCAAAAAATTTGACTTTACTTACCCTAATGCTGGAGAATTCAATTATAGTTTTAGTGGTTTAAAGACCCAATTTTTAAATTTCATTAGGAAAAACGAACAAAGTAATAAGCACTTTTGCAAAGAAAACTTAAATGATATCTGTGCTTCTTATCAGTCTCACTTAGTGAGTTATCTACTAAAAAACCTAGAAAAATCTATTAAAAATTATCCCTGTAAAGACCTTGCTTTAGCAGGTGGAGTTTCTGCGAATTCACATCTTAGAAAAGAGTTTGAAAAACTTGGGAAATCTCTAGGATGTAAAACCTTTGTACCTAAAATAAGTTATTGTACCGACAACGCTGCTATGGTTGCTATGAGCGGAAAATTTATGGAAGAAAAAGGTTATTTTGCAGACTTAAGCACAAGTGCAAGCGCAAGAATACCAATGGATTAGGTAGATTTATTTAATTTTTTCTTGTTGTACCAGCCCAATAAAATCAAACCAAAGATGGAAGCGATAGTTATCCACGCCCAAATTGGAAATACAGGTGTTTCTCCCCTAGCATAAGAATGAAGTCCTTTGGACAAGTAATAATTTACACCTATGAAAGTCATTAAAACACTAGAGAAAGCCAATACAGAGGCAACATTAAAAGTAAATTTACTTTTTAGTCCAGGGATTAATCTAAAATGTAAAATTATAGCGTAGGTCAATACAATTACTAGTGCCCATGTTTCTTTTGCATCCCATCCCCAATATCTTCCCCAAGATTCATTCGCCCAAATTCCTCCAAGAAAAGTTCCAATGGTTGCAAGTGCTAAACCAATAGTAAGGGTCATTTCATTTACATAGGTTAACTCTGAAATAATCATTTTTAGGTTTTTATTTTTTGGTTTTAGGAATATGTAGTTAACAACATTAATTAGCCCAAGGATAAAACCAAGCCCTAAGAAGCCATAACTTATTGTAATACATGCAACATGTATAACCAACCAATAGGACTTAAGTACGGGCTGTAAATCGGTTAGTTGTGGGTCAAAACTACTATGACCAGCAGTCATTAATACACAAAATGCCAATAATGCAGTTCCTGCTAAGGTTATTCTTGAACTTCTTATAAATAAAAAACCTGCTAAAACTCCTCCCCAAGCTATAAAGGTAAGTGCTTCATATCCATTACTCCATGGTGCATGCTCAGTTATATACCATCTTAATGCAAGTGCATAAGTATGCATCCCAAAAACTACCATTAGTAAAACAATCAGACCCCATAAAATATATTTTACAATTTTATTTATAAGATTTTTCTTCTTGCTCAAGGCATTCCAAAAAGAAAATATAAGTAGTAAAACTGATAAATAACCATAGTAGTTTTTAACCGTTACAAATAGATTTGAATGGTTGTAAGAAATTTCTCTTTCAATCTGGTTTTTATTTAATAGCAACTTAGCAGGTGCTGTTTTAATTTGATAAGCTTTAATAAAGTTTAAAAGTGACTGAGCAGTTTCATAATTATTGGTTTTTTTTGCTTCCCCTAAATCAATAATATAGGATCTAAACAACCTGGAGAGAGAAATATTCGCAAGATGTTGATCTGTAGTATCTATGGGTTGTTCTGCATAAGGATCCATCCAATCCACCCATTTATTATCTATACTTCCAACAATTGGAAATATTTTTAAAAAAGCACCATTCATTGTTTGAAGAACGATATTCATTCTTTCGTTGGCCTTTATTACTTCTTTGTCAAAGACATTTTTTTCTACATCTTTTTTTGCAAAGCTTAATTGAACTAGCTCCTTTAATTTTTCGGTGCCATCTGGATTAAAAAAATCCCTAACTGAAGCATATTTGCCTTCAATCCCCAAAGAATCCGCTACTCCCGTACCTTTTTTAATATAAATTATTTTTTCCTCTAGCCAATATGGTTTGTCTAGAATCATATCTATAAAAATCTGCATGGGGTTTACAGAAATATTGTCACTAGTGGTAAAGTCATTTTCCTTAGAAATCTTATGAAAAATATCATAAGCTAGTGTATGAGTTGGTTCAATTCTCCCATCATAAGTTTGAACCAATAAAATACCCATTGAATCGGCTTGTTCTTTTGGTATAGGTTGGTATTTATAGGCTTCTTTTAAACTATCAGAAGCAATATCTTGAGAGTTGGCTGACAGCATTAAAAAAGAAATAAATATGGTAAAAACTGTTTTTCTTTTGTTTCTTATTTTAATAGCTTTTTTTCTAATATCAACAAATCTAGAGGTAGGATTAAATAAAGTTCCTAAGAGCCCAATTGCTAAAAGTAAATATCCTAAATAAGTTACAAGAGTTCCTAAAATATCATGATTAACAGATAAGATTGTAATATCAGGATCTAAACCAGCAGTTTTATTTTCCTCTTCCGACCAGTCGTAACTAGATTGGAAAAACCTGAACCCTCCATAATCTACAACATGGTTCATAAATAGATTGAAAGAGTCATTTACAGCATTGGATTCATCTAAAATAGTAATGTCACTTTCGTAGCTACTTGGACTTTCAGAACCAGGATATTTCATCAGCCTAAAGTCTGTAAGTCCTACTTCAAAAGGAATATCAATTTTTTTGGAACCATAGGCAATAGAGAAAAATAAATTGCTACATTTTATGGCAGTTGGAATAGGTCTTACACCGGCTTTTCCCAAAACTATTTCTTTCTGAATATCTCCATTTGTAGAAATTTCAACCTTTAGTGCGTCTGGTAAATCTTCATCATCAGATGGTAGATATTCAAATTTAGATTTCTCTTCAATGCTACTTATCATTATTTGCTGACCCAAAAAAGAAATTAAATTCCTTACATCCACAGTATGTAAAATATTTGGAGCTAAAGTATCCTGAGGAATTTCTCTTCCGCTTTGTCTATCTTCTATTGAGAGGCTAGCCATATCTATCTTACTCATTTCAAAAGGAGCAAATATTTCTAATTGGTCATCGTTGTAAAAAAAACGAACGGCATCTTCCCTATCGTTGTTGTTAAATGCGAATGGTATTCCTTGTTGAACAACTACTTCTCCTGAGGGTAAATATAAATTTTCTCTTCCTGGCAAAACAAGATGGAGATGGGGTTTCCCTCCCGGAACATCTTTTAAAAACTCTTTTTTTGCATTTTCAATCCTCTCTACAACTTTTACATTAACTTCTCCCTTTCCAGGAAATTTAAAACTGGTAGAAGGTAGCTTTGTAAAAACCTTTGAAAAATAGTGCTGAATAGATTCGTTGTACTGTAGAGTATCGTCGTGAACTTTTATTTGAAAATAAGGTTCAGTAGAAAAAATCTCACTGGAAGTTTGTTTTTCTTGTACCAACATAACGCCCTCATAACCAAAGTATCTTGAAAAAAAAGCTCCCAGAAGAGCGATAATAAAACCAAAATGGAGTAAAAGAATAGACCATTTTTTCCACTTTAAAAGCTGGTAAGTTCTAATATTATTTATAAAATTTAAAAGAAGAAGAAGTAAAATAAGTTCGAACCATTTTGCATTGTAGACCATTTCTTTTGCAGTAATTGTATCGTATTCATTTTCTATAAAAGTTGCAACTCCTATTGAAGCTGCCATTGCAAAAAGCAAAACAGCCATGAACCTAGTAGACAATAAATGATTGAGTATTCTCATTTGGTGGCGAAATTAACTAAAAATATGTCCATAAATGCTTAATGTTTAGAACTAAAATTGTTAAGGATTGGTAAATTGAGCAACTTAATAAAGAATTGTACCTTTATTGCTATGGAAAAGGATAATTATTTTCTTGAGAATTTCACCTCTCACGACGGGAAGAATCTTGTAATTCATCACTGGCCAGTAGAAAAACCAAAGATGTTAATTCATTTGGTACATGGAATGAGTGAACATGGATATAGATACCATGATTTCGCAAAGTGGCTAAATAAAAAAGGAATATATGCATATGCTCCCGATCTAAGAGGACATGGAAAGACTGCTGGTTCTATGGAGGATATTGGTCTATTTAGCATAAAATATGGATGGAATAAAGTGGTAAAAGACCTGAAAGGGATTACAGAAGAGTTTTCTTCAAAAAACCCAAATATTCCTACCGTAATTTTAGGACATTCCATGGGTTCTTTTCTTGCCAGATCGCTAATAATAGATTTTCCAGAAACTCTGAGCCACTACATATTTTCAGCTACTGCCTCCCACCCTGGATTAAAAGGTTATTTGGGGAGTTTTATTGCCAAATCCAATAGCTTTCTTTTTGGTAAAAAAACCAAATCAAGACTTCTTCAATTATTGGTAATGGGAGAATTCAATAAAAAGATTAAAAAACCAAAAACGAGGAAAGATTGGATATCTAGAGACGAGTCAGTAGTTAAAAAATATATCAATGATCCGTATTGCATGCAAGTATTTAAAAATCAGTTTTTTGTAGATCTAGCTTTTGGAGTAATGTCAGTAAATGAAACGAAGAATATTCTTAGAATGAATAAAGACAAACATTATTTACTATTTAGTGGAAGTATGGACCCTGTAGGCAATTATGGAAAAGGGGTTCAAAAATTATACAAGAAATTCATTCATGCAGGATTAAAAAATACAGAAATAAAACTTTTTGAGGGAGGAAGACACGAAATGTTGAACGAAATAAATAAGCAGGAAGTATATCAATACATTTACAATTGGATCGATAAAAAAGTATTTAATGGTAAATGAAAAAATAGAAAGCATAAAAAAAACTCTTCCTCAAGATGTTGAGCTTATTGCTGTTTCTAAAACCAAACCTTTAGAAATGATTCAACAGGCTATGGAGTCAGGTCATTTGGACTTTGGAGAAAATAAAGTTCAAGAAATGGTTCATAAGCATGCGTCTTTGCCACAAAACATTCGTTGGCATATGATTGGACATCTCCAAAGAAATAAAGTGAAATACATAGCTCCTTTTGTATACTTAATTCATGGAGCAGATTCTAAAAAACTTCTTGATGAAATAAATAAACAGGGATTAAAAAATAACAAAACAATTAACTGCTTGTTGCAATTCCATATTGCTAGTGAAAGCACAAAATTTGGATTTAGTATTGAAGAAATAAGAGATGTTATAGATTCCAAACATTACTTGAATTGGGGAAATATAAATATTCAAGGAGTTATGGGGATGGCAACATTTACCAACGATAAAAACCAAATAAAAACAGAATTTAGTTTATTAAAAGAATATTTTGAGGAGCTGAAACCAATTTTTGGAGAAAATTTCAAGACATTGTCTATGGGAATGAGTGGAGATTATTTAGAGGCGATTTCTAAAGGAAGTAATATGATTAGAATAGGAAGTGATATTTTTGGGAAAAGATAATTTGATAAAAAATAGAATCGTTACGTTCTTATCTATTTAAACTTATAATTTTGCCATTTTAAAATAAAAAATGAATACACAACAAAAAGTTATTAATCAGATAAAAGCCGATTTGGCAAGCGACAATAGTTCAATAGTTTCAAAAGCACTTGTAAAAACAAAAGCCAAAGGAAATGAAGAATTAATTGCACCACTAGTTGAACTTTATAAAACAACAGAAGATATAAAGCTAAAACAAGAAGTAAAAAATATTTTCTCAGAGCTTAAGAACAAGGATTGTGTTGATTTTCTACTTCCACATTTAATGGAAGACAACCAAGAGGTAAAAGAGCTTGTTTTATTTTCAATGTGGAGCTCTGGAATTGATATGACAGATTACATTGTAGAATTAATAGAATATTCTTGTGATGGAGAATATATGGTTATTTTAGAAGCACTAACTGTACTAGAAAACTTAGAAGGCCCTTTTAATGACGAAGATCTATTTCAAGCATCTACAATTATTCAGGAAAAAATACACGAGTCTAAGGACGACAAGAAAAAAGAATTATTACAATCTATGAGTAATGTAATTCAGGGATTTAGTGCTTAATTAATTTTGAAAGAAATAAAAAACATAACCATATTGGGAACTGGTAATATAGCCAATGGGTTCTTACATTTGTTTTTAAAAAATCAATTCAAAATTGATTGCATTTTTGGCAAGTCCTCTAAAAATATTGAAAAAAGTGTTTTGAAAAATACTTTTTTCACCAATAATATTTCAAAAATACCTTCTACTAGTGATTTATATATATTTGCTTTGAGCGACGATGCTTACCAAGAAGTATTAGAAAAAATTTCTAAAAACAACCATTTAGTAGTTCACACATCGGGAAGTTTGGATAGTAAAAGTCTTGGTATTGTTTCCAACAGATGGGGATGTATCTATCCTTTACAAAGCATAAAAAAAGATTCTAAAATTAGTTGGGAAAAAGTTCCGTTTTTTATGGAAGCAGCTAATGAAAAAGACGAAAAATTATTGAGTATATTTTGTGGTTCCAACAACATGAATTTTTCTATTTTAAACTCTTCTAAAAGAAAAAAACTTCATCTTGCAGCTGTTGCTTCCAATAATTTTACCTATCACCTACTAAGTATGGTTAAGGAATATTGTATTAAAAATGAAGTTAATTTTAAAGATTTAAAACCTCTTTTGGAAAAAACTATAGAGGCAGCCTTAAATGAAGATTCTTTTGTGGAGCAAACAGGTCCAGCAAGAAGAGGAGATAATACACTTATTGAAAAACAGGTAAAGGAACTTAAAGAGTTTGAAAACCTACAAGAAATTTACGAGATTTTTACAAAACAAATTATTAAAAAACACCACCATGAGTTATAAACAAAGACTTTCTGAAATCAATACTTTTATTTTTGATGTCGACGGAGTACTAACAGACGGAAATGTCATTTTAGATTCTTCTGGCGAAATGGTAAGAACCATGCACACCAAGGATGGATATGCGTTGCAACACGCTGTTAAAAAGGGCTATCACATTGTAATTATTACAGGTGGAAACTCACAAATGGTAAAGGAAAGACTTAATGGTTTGGGGATTAAAGACATCTATTTAGCAGCGCATCAAAAACTTCCTATTTTAGAAAACCATTTAAAAGAGAATAATATTGAGTTAAATCAAGTTCTTTATATGGGAGATGACATACCAGATATTCCATGTCTAAAGGTTGTAGGAGTATCTACTTGTCCTAAAGATTCTGCTGTAGAAGTAAGGGAAGTATGCGATTACATTTCTCATATAAATGGAGGAAAAGGTTGTGTTAGAGACGTGTTGGAACAAACTATGAGAGTTCAAAACAAATGGATCAATGACGATTCCTATTCATGGTAAAAAAATATTTTAAAGCCATAAGAATTAAAAACTTAGCGTTGTTGGGTTTAATCTTTTGGGGACTAATGCTTCATAACTATTCTGATAGTTTTTCTTTTGAAATTGATCATTTATTACTTTTTATATCTGTTATTATCACTACAGCATCTGGTTATTTAATCAACAATTACTACGATATAAATAGCGATAAAATAAATAATAAAAATATTGAGGATTTAAGTAAAACCTTTTACGGAAATTGTTACTTATTACATTTATTTACTTCTTTACTAGTTCTTTTTATTTCGGATTTATCTGCAGGTTGGTTAAATCTTGTAATAATTACCCATATTTTGGTTTATCTATATTCTCTAAAATTACAACATTGGCCAATTATAGGAAATCTAGTAGTAGCATTCTTATCAAGTATAGTTCTTTTAATTCCTTACTGGTTAACTGGGTATTTTTGGGAACTAGAAAATTTTAACCTATCAGAAAATCTAAATCTAATATTTGTAATTTTTTGTTTTCTACTTACTTTAAAAAGAGAAATAGTAAAAGATATGGAAGATATTCAAGGCGATTTAAAAACTGGGAGCTATACCCTAGCTATTGTTGCAGGACAAAAATTTTCTAAATCAATATTGGGTGTTTTGGTTTTAATAAGCATTGGGTTTTTAATTATTTGCGTTTTGGAAAGTATTCTAAATATTCAAAACATATTTTTCTTTATTACAATGATTTCTTTATTGGTTACTTTTCTTTACAAAACCTACCAATCCTTTGAAAAGTCTGACTTTAAAACCTTAAGCAACCTACTAAAAATTAATTTCCTTGCAGCGGGAATTTGGCTGTATATTTTGTTGTGAATTTACTGGAAGAAAAAATAAAAAGTATTGATATTAAACTGGCTTCAAAATCTCCACGAAGGCACCAGCTTTTAAGAAATATTATTAAAGATTTTGAAATAGTTAGTAAAGAAATAGATGAAAGCTATCCAAAGTCGTTAAAGGCTAACGAAATTGCTTTGTACTTAGCAAATTTAAAAGCTAAATCTTACGAAAAAGAAGCCAAAGAAAATCAACTATATATTACTGCTGATACTATTGTAGTATATCAACAAAAAGTTTTGGGCAAACCAAAAAATGAGAAAGATGCTTTTAATATGCTACAAGAACTTTCTGGAAAAACCCATAGAGTATACACTGGAGTAAGTTTATTATTTAATGGGGAGATTAACTCTTTTGTAGATGCTACAGAAGTCACTTTTTACGATTTAAGCGAGGATGAAATTAAATTTTATATCGATTATCATAGGCCTATGGACAAAGCTGGTTCTTATGGAATTCAGGAATGGATGGGATATGTAGGAGTTAAAAAAATGGAAGGCGATTTTTTCAATGTAATGGGACTTCCATTACACAGATTGTATAGAGAAATTGAAAAAATTATTTCAAAAAAGAATTAATTGCCATTTTGTAAGAGTCTAGTCCAAATCCTGCAATTACTCCTTTACAATTTTTTGCCATCAAAGATTGGTGTCTGTATTCTTCTCTGGCATATACATTGCTTATGTGAACTTCTATTACAGGTGTTTTTATTGCAGCTATTGCATCGGCAATTGCTACCGAAGTATGGGTGTATCCTCCAGCATTTAAAACAATTCCATCTAAGGAAAAACCTGTTTCTTGGATTTTATTAATGATTTCTCCCTCTACATTGCTTTGAAAACTAGTTAATTCCAGAAATGGAAACTCTACTTCTAATTCTTTAAAATAGCTGTCAAAAGATTTATCACCATAGGTTTTTGGTTCTCTCTTACCTAATAAATTTAAATTTGGGCCATTGATAATGATAATTTTTTTCATAGAAGAATTGTAGTTGGCTATAAATATAATTATTTAACGTAGTCTTGTTTTTTTACTAGTGCAAATTGTTCTTCTTCTAGTTCTAGATAACCTAGTTCGTAATTAAAGTAGTATTTCTTACCCTGTTTGGTTTGGTAGATATTGGTATAATAGTAAAAATTAAAACCATTTAGTAGAAGCTGCTCTTTGGTAGCTTTTCCTTTGTCGGACCCGTTCATTAGAGAAGAGAGAATTCTTCTGTTTTTTCTTAGAATAACGTTTACTTTTCTTACATATTCATTGGCATCTTTATTGAGTAGATTGTTGTAAGAATTTCTACACATATCGTTACAAAACTTCTTGTCTACTCTTCCAATTAAAGGAGTTTCACATTCTACACAAAGTTTATCTGATTTTAGTCCCATGGTTGCTATTTATGCTATTTAAAATTTATAAAACCTAAGTAAAAGTAATTATATCCGTTTAAAAACGGTAATAAATGCTTAATTACCTACTTATGGAGAAATGAAATTAAAAGTTTGCACTAACTATGGAAATAAAAGAAATTAAAAAAAAACTAATTGTTGGTGGATATAGTCCTAGTACGATCCAAACTTATATTACTTGTCTGAGATATTTCAAGAATTACTATTATAAAATAGAAATTGATCAATTATCTAAAGACGATATAATAGAGTATTTATTTCACTTAATAAAAAACAACTATTCTAAAAGCACTCAAAACCAACACATTAATGCAATAAAGTTCTATTTTGAAAAATGCTTGGGAAAAAAAAGAGAGTATTACCTTATTGACAGACCAAGAAAAGAAAAGAAGCTGCCAAATGTTCTTAGTAAAAATGAAATACAACTTTTATTTAATAGTACTTATAACTTAAAACACCTTACCATACTAGCTGTAATTTATTCCTGTGGATTAAGAGTTTCAGAATTAATCAATATTAAGATAAATGATATTGATAATAATAGAATGGTAATCCACATAAGAAAAGCAAAGGGAAATAAAGATAGGCAGGTTCAATTAACCAATCAATTATTAGAACTTCTTAGAAAGTATTATAAAAAATATCTTCCATTTAACTATCTTATTGTTGGACAAAATGGAGGTAAATATTCAACTACAAGCATTCAAAAAATAATTAAGAACTCTTCCTTAAAAGCTGGTATATACAAAAAAGTTACTCCTCATACTTTAAGACATAGTTTTGCCACTCACCTATTAGAAAATGGAACTGATATTAGATATATTCAAACAATTTTAGGACATAGTGATATAAAAACAACTCAAATATATACCCACGTAAGTAATGCTCATCTTAAAAATATTCAAAACCCCTCTGATAACTTGAATTTTTTATAACTTAGTGTAAAAGGGAAATAAACGTAATACGTTTATTCCCTCGTTAGGCACAATAACAAAAATTATAAATTTACACTGATGGCAGAAGTAACATTTTTATTTGATAACCAATTAATTTATGAAGTTGAATTATTAATTAAAAAGTCAGAGCATAAACTTTTGTTAATCTCTCCATATATTGACCTCGACGCTCGAATTCAGGATGCATTACAAGCAAAATTGAATAAAAAAAATTTTAAACTAGAGGTCTTATTTGGGAAAAACGAACATAATATTTACAAAAGCATCAAGAAAAACAGCTTAGATTTTTTAAAGCAATTTCCTAATGTTGAAATCAGATATAATGAAAGGTTGCACGCCAAATTTTACCAAAATGATTTTGATTTCATAATGACAAGTTTAAACCTTTATGACTATTCATTAGCTAATAACATTGAAGTTGGAGTAAAAAACAACTTTGCTGCAAAAGGGTTAATAAAAAGACTGTTTCGATCAATAGAAAGGTTTTTTGAAATGTTGTTTTCTAAATTAGATCACAGTGTATTTGGAAATGATGACGAAATCGACCCTATAGATAAGTTTAAAATCATCTTTGAAAATTCAGAATTGAAATACAGAACAAAACCAATATTAGAAAAAAAATCAGGAATCCAAGGATTTTTTGGTGGAACTGAAGTTAAAGGAAAAACAATACAAACGGATGAATTATCTAATTCAACTATTAATAGTGATAATAAGAAATCTAAGGATTCAGTCATTAAGAAACCAAATACCGAAAATAAGGTTTTAGAAAAAATGAAAACTTCATCTGCATCTAAATTAGCTAAATCACTTGGCGTTTCAACAAATGAAATAACATCAACAATGGAAAAAGCGGGTTATATTGACAATAATAATATCACGGCTTATGGGTTATCAAATGGAATAATTGAAAAAAAATATATGGGCAAAACATATATTGCGTATCCTGAAAACATTAGAGAATTAAAAGAACTCTCAAATAAAAATAAATAAAAGTGCCTAACAAAAGCTATAAAGCATAGACCTAACCAACCAAACCGTTTCTACGCTTTTTAGCTGGAACGTTGTATGCCATTCCTGAATGAAGACTCCACGTTAAAAAGAGTATAAAAACTCCTATACTAAAGTGATCTAATTAAATTATTGTCTATATTTGTCCAAATAAATTATTCAATATGAAATATTTTGGCGAAAAAATAAAAGAGTTAAGATTGGAACAGAATCTACCTCTTAGAAAAGTTGCAGCCTACCTAGATATCGATACCTCAATTCTTAGTAAAATTGAAAGAGGTGAAAGAGAAGCTAATCGAGAAATGGTAACTAAAGCTGCTGAATTTTTCAATATTAATGAAACTGAATTTTTGACCAATTTTTTCAGTGATCAAGTAGCAAAGATAATTTATAAAGAAAAAAACTGTGATAAAATATTAAAGGTTGCAGAGGAAAAAATAAAATACATTAAAACAAATTCCTTAAAGCAAGGAGACTTAAATTTTGACAATGAGTAGAAAGTTAACAGCAATTGATTTATTCTCTGGTTGTGGAGGGTTTTCATATGGATTTCAACAATCAGGGTTTCACGTGCTTTTAGGAGTTGATAATTCAGAAATTGCATTAAAAACGTTTGCTAAAAATCATGACAATTCAAAGACCCTAAATCTTGACTTACATGAAGATGAAGCTATTAATACAATTGTGGAATCAATAGAAGATAAAGAGATAGATGTAATTATTGGAGGGCCTCCTTGTCAAGGATTTTCGCTAACGGGCACTAGAAATGAAAATGATGAGAGAAACACTCTTTTTAATGCCATGTTTAGACTAGCAAAGAGAATTAACCCTAAAGCAATAATAATTGAAAACGTTCCTGGTCTTTTAAAGTTATATAACGGCAAAGCAAAAAAGGAAATAATAAATTTATGTAATGAATACGGTTACTCCTGTAACCCTCAACTCCTCTTTGCCCCAGACTATGGTGTACCACAAATTAGGAAAAGAGTTTTTTTTGTAGCTCTAAGAAAAGATTTAGGAACATTCGCGTTTCCTGAAAAATTATATTCAAAAGACAATTATATTAGTTGCGAATCCGCAATTGATGATTTACCTGACTTAGAATTTGACTTAGGTGCTAATGAGTTAAAGTATAATAAAAGGCCTAAAACTGAATATCAGAAAGTAATGAGAAATGGTAACAAAGTTATATTCAATCATGTAGGTACTAAACATACAGACCATGTTATAAATGTGATCTCTCAAGTCCCTGAAGGTGGTAATCATAAAGATTTACCTCCTGGCGTTGGAGATTCAAGAAAGTTTAATGAAGCATGGACACGTTATCACAGCAAGAAACCTTCAAAAACAATTGATACGGGTCATAGAAATCATTTTCATTACAAATGGAATAGAGTGCCTACTGTAAGGGAAAATGCAAGGTTGCAATCATTTCCAGATGATTTTATCTTTTTAGGAAACAAAACACAACAAAATAGACAAGTAGGCAATGCTGTTCCTCCAATATTAGGTCAAGTTTTGGCTAATCAGCTTAAAAAACACCTTAGACATGAAGATTAATGTAATTGACCTATTTGCAGGTTGTGGTGGTCTAACTGATGGCTTCTTACAAACGGGGCAATACAATACATTGGCTGCGGTCGATTGGGAAGCTCCAACTGTTAAAACTTTAAAAAATAGATTATTCTCAAAATGGAACTATAATAATCCAGAAAAAATCATCCATTTTGACATACAACGAACAAAAGAACTTTTATATGGTTTTAATGATGATGAATATGGGAAAAGTGAAGGTCTGGTAAATCTCGTTAATGATGCTAATGTGGATTTAGTAGTTGGAGGCCCTCCATGTCAAGCATATTCAATAGCAGGAAGAGTTCGCGATCAAAATGGTATGCAAGATGATTACCGTAATTTTTTATTTGAAAGTTACGTTGAAGTAGTGGATCATTTTAAGCCCAAAGCTTTCGTTTTTGAAAACGTTGAAGGAATACTAAGTGCTGCTCCTGGTGGAATTTCGATTGTAGATAGAGTTCGTAAATCATTCTCAGATATAGGGTATGAAATCACCGATGATCTAAAAAAAAACGCACTATTTGACACATCTTTTTTCGGTGTACCTCAGAAAAGAAAAAGAGTTATAATATTTGGAGTAAAAAAAACATCTAAAAGCACACAGAAAATTACTGATTTCTATTCATTAATGAACAAAACAAAATCACAATTACCTACAAACTCTAAAATCGCTTTTGACAATCTCCCAAAAATATACCCCTTAAAAGAAAAACGATCTAAAAGAGTATCACATTACATTCATGGAAATGGAGTGCCTTTACCTGAAAATCATGATCCAAGATTTCACAGTGAAAGGGACATAAAAATATTTAAGATACTAGCTCAAGATATACAAGAGGGCACTAATAAATACTCTACTACAGCATCCTTAATACAACTGTATAAAGAGCAAACTGGTAAAGATTCTAAATTCCATAAGTATCATGTTATTAAAGAGGATAAACCAAGTAACACCATTCCTGCTCATTTATATAAAGACGGTCTACGACATATACACCCTGACCCAAAACAGGCTAGAACAATAACTGTACGAGAGGCTGCAAGAATTCAAACTTTTGATGATGATTTTGAATTTTTAGGTTCTAAAGGGGATCAATATAAAATGATAGGAAATGCTGTTCCTCCATTATTTTCTAAATTAATTGCAGAAACAATTCTTAAACTTTAAAAGTAATATGCCAGAATTTATATTAAAAATATTAGGTCACCAAGAGTTGGGTTATGAAAACGCAAACACCACAATACCAGGTGTTAGCAGAGGTCAGTATTTTTTAATATCTAAGAAACATCTTGACTTTTTTCCTCCTTTAAGAAAAGAAATCTCACAAGATCTACAGATCTTAAACTTGGTTAGTCATGGCAAGGATTTGCCATCACAGGCAAAATATATCTATGACAATGATAAGTATCATGGAAGTACAGCAAAATCGCCCAGAAATGAACATAGGATAAACATTAATTTAAAAATAAATCCTTTAAAAGAGGTTTATCACAAAGGTGACATTCTCATTTTCAAAAAAGAAAATTTTCTTAACGAAGAAGGTGAAGATGAGTTAGCATTTGTTTTAACAAGGTATAGACAGTCTATTAACCCCTCAGACTATCAAAAATTAATTACACTAATAGATAATAAAAAAGAAGGCTATAGTTCTCGAAATTATGCCAGTGTATCTGAAACAGATTTATCCGTTTTGTCTGACTATACAAATAGGCTTTTTAAAAGGGTCATGAGTCTTGAGCCAATCATTCCAGAATTAGATGATGCTCTATTAAAAACAAAAGGGCTAAATGATGGATCAATGCTTCAGAAAGATTCTGATGGACTTAAGTCGATTGAAAAACAAATTAAGCGAATAGTATTTGATAAATACGATTATAAATGTCTGGTTTCTGGTATTGGATATAAATGGCAAGAAATAAGTGGTGTAAAATCTACTTGGAAAGGTATTTCAGGGGCTCATATTAAACCACGTGCGCACGATGGAGAATATTCAGCTGAAAATATAATTCCTCTTTTGGAACCGATTCATCAGTTGTTTGATAGAGGTATTTTCACGATAAGTAAAGATTATTCAATTGAAATTCATGAAAACGCACTTAATGACCCGTTATTATCAAACTTTCATGATTATCACCAAAAAAAACTGGAAATACCTAATGGGATTAAATTATCTTTAGATTTCATTCAGCATCATAGAGACGAAGTATTTGGTAATTTCACAACTGGTAAACAAATTCGGTCCAATTGAATAAAATAAAAACGGCATACAACAATGTGTATAGTGCATAGCACCCTAAGGGCTGCTACGACACCATACACTAAACGTTAGGTGCAATTGAAATACGAACAAATGACTTATGAAAGCATAAAAT
>ERZ807291.813-NODE-813-length-52274-cov-8.111779_pt1 | contig 52274 bp, 44 predicted proteins | sample MGYA00521257_ERZ807291 | MGnify/ENA primary metagenome ERZ807291 (study PRJEB31413, sample SAMN03169783) | marine metagenome | biome: Marine; feature: Water; material: Subsurface seawater | place: North Sea | collected 2011-04-28 | depth 1 m m ... | reverse complement strand
ACCGAGGACCAAGGGATTATGAGTCCCCTGCTCTAACCGCTGAGCTACGGGCCCGCTTTTTACTAAAATGACTTTTCGCTGAAGCTAATTCAAGCAAAGAAGTTAAGCGGACTTTCCTTTAGCCACTTTCTGGGCATAGGCGAAGCGAGCCGCAGCTTCAAGTTTCTGCAACTCAGCAACATCTATCTTACTTTTCTTACCCTCTTCTAGAGCTTCTTTCGCACGTTGAATTGCTTCCTCAATACCAGCTTCGTCTATTTTTTGAACATCAATAGCCTGATCTGTGAGTAAGGAAACTTTCCCAGAATAAACTTCTACAAAACCAGATCCAACAGCCAGGTATGATATTTTTCCATCTTTAACGATTTTAATGTCACCCGCATCTAGTTTGTCTATTATTGGAATATGTTTACCTAAAACATCAATTTTACCAGTACTTGTTGGAATAACGACGTGGTCGACTTCATCAGAAAAAATTGTTTCTGATGGGGTAACAATTTCTAGTTGGATGGGCATTAAGTGAAAAGGTTGAAAAATTAGTCTTCTTCCTGATCAAGGACAGAATCAATTCCACCCTTCATGTAAAAGTCATTCTCTGCAACTTCATCAAGTTCTCCATCAAGGATCATCTTAAATCCTTTGATTGTATCTTTGACTGGAACATATTCACCGGAAACACCAGTGAAAACTTCTGCAACATGGAAGGGTTGTGATAAGAATTTTTGTATCTTACGAGCACGAAACACAGTTTGCTTTTGATCAGGTGAGAGCTCATCGATTCCTAAAATTGCAATAATATCCTGTAAGTCTTTATAAGACTGAAGAACTTCCTGAACTCCCCTTGCAACTTTAAAATGTTCTTCTCCAACAATTTCAGGAGCTAAAGCATTAGATACGGAAAACAGAGGATCCACTGCAGGATAAATTCCAAGTTCAGCAATAGATCGTTCAAGAACAATAGTGGAGTCTAGGTGAGCAAAGGTATTCGCTGGTGCTGGGTCCGTTAGGTCGTCTGCTGGGACATAAACCGCTTGGAAGGAAGTAATCGAACCTTTTTTAGTGGAGGTAATACGTTCCTGTAGTATTCCCATTTCTTCGGATAAAGTAGGTTGATAACCAACAGCAGAAGGGGATCTTCCTAGGAGAGCAGATACCTCAGATCCAGCCTGTGAAAAACGGAAAATATTGTCTACGAAAAGTAAAACATCCTGTCCCATTTCATCCCGAAAATATTCTGCCATGGAAAGCCCTGATAACGCAACTCGCATGCGGGCACCGGGAGGTTCATTCATCTGACCATAGACCAATGCGACTTTTGATTTAGAAATATCATCTTGGTTGATAACTCCCGCCTCAGACATTTCCTGATAAAGATCGTTTCCTTCTCGAGATCGTTCCCCTACCCCTGCAAAAACAGAATATCCACCGTGAGCTTTTGCAATGTTGTTAATGAGTTCCATGATAACAACTGTTTTTCCAACACCGGCACCACCAAATGCTCCTACCTTTCCGCCCTTAATGAAAGGACAAATAAGGTCGATGACTTTTATTCCAGTTTCTAAAATATTTGCTTCTGTGTCCTGATCTAAAAGAGTGGGTGCCTGTCTGTGAATTGGTCGGGTTTCTTCATGACCACACGGGCCAAGGTTATCAACAGTTTCACCAATGACATTGAAAATACGGCCTAAAACTTTTTCACCAACGGGGACTGATATAGGAGCACCAGTGTTGTTTACATCCATTCCGCGAACGAGACCTTCTGTAGATGACATAGCAACGGCTCTGACTCGATTTTCTCCTAAGTGTTGCTGCGTTTCTAAAACTAGTCTCGAATCTGCGTCTGAATCTGAGAGTTTATAGCTAACTTCAAGTGCATCATAGATTTCAGGTGTAGAACCTGGAGGGAACTCTGCATCTACAACAGCACCAATGACTTGAATGATTTTTCCTTTACTTGAATTTGAATTGTCCATCTTAATTTTTGAGAGTCTGGCAAAGTTATGATTTTGAAAATGTCGCAGCAGAAATCTCTAGAATTTCCTGTGTAATAGCTGCTTGTCTTGCACGATTATATTGAAGTGTAAGATCGTCGATTAAATTTCCTGCGTTGTCTGTGGCTGTCTTCATTGCTACCATTCTTGCACTGTGTTCCGAAGCTTGTGATTCCAATATAAGTTGAAAAATTTCTTGTTTGAGGTAAAGAGACGCTAGTTCTGACAATAATTTATCTCTATTTTCAATAAGAATTTCCCTGTTATCTTTTGGCACTTGATGATCTAGTACGCCAAATCTTTCATGAAGTTTTGCATTCATTTCATCAAGATCATTAAGTGGAAAAAGACGGAGCAGTTCAGGTTCTTGCCTTAAAGTATTTACAAAACTCGAGTAAAGAATCTCGATGGTATCGATAGTTCCATCATCATAACTTCTAAGCAAAAAATCTACAATTTTACGAACATCAGAAAATGTAGGCTTATCCGGCAATGTAAAGTCAGCAAGCAAGTCCCTCTGCGTTCTACCAAGAAATTGTGAAGCCCTCCTTCCGACGGCGATAAATTTCGCAGAATTATCAACATCGTTTAGTTTCCGAAACAAATTGCTATTAAGAGCGCCGCATAATCCTTTATCAGTACCCACAACAAGAATCCCTCGATGTTTTATTGGTCTTTGAACATAGTAAGACTGGGTAATTTCTTCGAATTCGTCAGCTATTGATATAATAATGTCAGAAAGCAGAAGTGCGTAAGGTCTGCCAGACTTAGCCGCATCCTGAGCTTTCTTCATCTTAGAAGTAGCCACCATTTGCATGGCACGAGTAATTTGACGAGTACTCTTAACGCCTTTTATGCGATTGCGGATGTCACGTGTATTAGGCATGTCTAAGCAATCTTAGGATTATCCAAAAGTTTTTTTCCACTCCTCAAGAGAAGACCTGAGTTTTTGCTCAGTTTCTTCTTCCAGTTTGCCACTTTGATATATTTTATCGCAAACGTCTTTACCTGAGATTGATAGATATTCTTTAATACTGGTTACTGCATTTGAAATTTGATCAACGCTTATTGAATCAAAAAAGTCATTTTGCATGCCCCACATGATTGCAGTTTGAATTTCGACTGGAATAGGGTTAAAAGCTGATTGCTTGAACATTTCAACAATTCTTGCACCACGATCAAGCCTTGCTTTTGTTGCGGCATCTAAATCTGATTCAAATTGAGAAAATGCAGCAAGTTCTCGAAACTGAGCGAGTTCAAGCTTAACTTTTCCAGCGACTTTTTTGTAGGCTTTAATTTGTGCAGCAGAGCCAACTCTCGAAACGGAAAGACCAACTGAAACAGCTGGACGAATACCTTTATTAAATAAATCTGTTTCAAGGAAAATTTGTCCATCAGTTATTGAAATCACATTGGTCGGAATATATCCAGACACATCACCCATTTGAGTTTCAATAATTGGTAAAGCTGTGAGTGAACCATTACCATTATTTTCATTTAATCTAGCAGACCTCTCAAGAAGCCTGGAGTGAAGGTAGAAAACATCACCAGGATATGCCTCTCGACCGGATGGACGTTTTAAAATAAGAGAAATTTGTCTGTATGCTACAGCATGTTTCGAAAGATCATCGTAAACGATAAGTGCATCTCGACCGTTTTCCATAAACCATTCACCCATAGCACAGCCAGAGTAAGGAGCTAAGTACTGATTGGCAGGGTTGTCAGCCGCAGGTGCAGAAACAATCGTAACATATTCCATTGCTCCGTTTTCTTCGAGAATTTTGATTGTCCTTGCTACATTTGAATTCTTTTGACCAACCGCAACATAGATGCAATAAACCGGGCGAAAATCTTTATTGTCAGATTGTTCACCTTGTTTGTTTATTTTGGCCTGATTAATTATTGTATCTATCGCAATGGTGGTTTTACCAGTTGATCTATCGCCAATGATTAATTCTCTTTGTCCTCTTCCAATTGGAATCATAGAATCAACGGCCATGATACCGGTTTGTAATGGTTGATTTACGGACTTTCTTGGTATAATACCGGGAGCAATTCTTTCGACAGAATAAACTTGATCAGACTCGATTGAGCCCTTCCCATCAATTGGTCTACCCACTGCATCTACAACTCTTCCTAAAAGACCCATACCTACAGGAACAGAAAGTAGTTTTCCTGTAGTTTTCGCATCGTCACCTTCTTTGAGAGAACTGGTATCGCCAAGCAAAACACAACCCACTGAGTCTTCTTCTAAATTTAAGGCTATTCCCAAAACATCGTTCGGAAATTCTACCATTTCGTTATACATAACCTTGGAGAGGCCTTCGACTCGAGCAACTCCATCTGCGAGCATAACAACTTTACCAACATTGGTACGGCTTGCATCAGTGGAAAGAGTGTCGATTTCCTTACGGATTAGATCTGTGATTGAATTCATTAGTGTTATAGAAAATTTTATGCGATAATTTTACGAAGTCTGTTCAGGCGATTTAAGATGGAATCTTCGTAAACATCATCTCCTATCTTTAATTTAAATCCTGCAATAAGTTCAGGATTTTCAGAAGATTTTAATTCCATCTTGGAATTCTTGAAAGAATCTGATGCTTGAATTTTCTCAACAATTTGGCTTCCCTCCCCACCTGCATATTCAATAATTCCTTGGTAGGATGACATATGAATTTTTACCAAACGAGCGAAAAATCTGAGTATTTCCCTATGTTGTAAAGGAGGGTCCTCACGTAATGAAGAAAGAATTTCTTTTACCTTGTCTTCATTCACCCTTTGATCTTCATCAAGAGAGTGATCAAGCAAAAGGTTAGCAATTTTTTTGACTCTACTTCTATTAGACATGGTTGTTGATTAGGAAGATGTTGATGCGATTGCAGATTCGGTGAAACGCTTTTTTTCATCATCACTAAGATCGCGACTTAATACCTTCGTTGTAGTCATTATTACTAGGGAAGCGATTTCCTCCCGAGCATCCTTAAGTACATTCTGTCTTTCAAGCTCCATGGCCTCCTTTGCTTTGGCAATAATAGACTCAGCTTCTTTTCGAGCTTCTTCTTTTTGTGATTCAATAAAAGATTTGGCTTGGTCTTTTGCAATTAGAGCGGTCTTTTTAGCCTGAATAGAAGCTTCATCAAGAGTTTCCTTTTGTTTTTTTTCAGTTTCCGCTAGTTCAAGTTTAATTTTATCGGCATTTTTAAGAGAATCTGCAATTTGCTTTTCCCTTTCCTTAATGGTTGATAGGATTTTCTTGAAGGCAAAAAACCAAATGGCAAGGGCGACAAGTGTGAAATTTATCGCTTGTGCGATAAACATAGGCCAATCGACACCAAACGAAGTCAAAGTTTCATTTGCCGTATCAATTATGCTAGCGACTGTAAACATTACAGGTTTGGGTAAAAATTAATTAGCCGAGGAAAAGCGAGTAAAATGCAACAGCTTCTGCAAGCGCCATTCCGATGATTGACTGGACAAGAATTGCAGTTGATGCATCGGGGTTACGACCTACTGCTTCTACGCCCTTCATTCCAACAATGCCTACTCCAATTGCGGCACCTAAGCAACCAAGTGCACCTTGTATGCTTCCTGTGATACCACCGGATAATGTGGTTGCTTGAGTAACTTGTTCTGTTGCCTGTGCGAGTACTTCGATCATAATATTATATATTTAATGTTTTAGTTAAAATTGCCTACGCTCATGGCATAGTCACAATCAAAAAATTAGTGATGTTCTTCTCCATGGTTACACATCAAACCTATGTAAACGGCGATCAACAACATGAAAACGAGTGCTTGTACAATTCCAATTAACACTTCCATAAAATAGAAAGGCAGTGGAAGAATCCATTGTAATTGTGGAACCAATGCAAACATACTGTGGAGTAGACTTTCCCCTCCGTATACATTTCCGAATAAACGGCAACTAAGTGAGATTGGGCGAAATAGAATAGAAACTATTTCAATTGCACCAACGCAAAAGAACAGTGGTATAAGTAGAGTATACACTACCCATCCGACATCCTTTTGGTCAGCCTTTGTTCCGAAAATATGTGAAGCAACGCTTTTTAAACCTTCAAACTTGAAAATAAAATACAGCCAACAAAGATTTGCTACCGTTGCTAAAGCTAAGGTCATGTTAAAGTCTGCATTTCCGGGTCTAATTAAATAATTCTTAATGATAAAGTGTCCATCATCATCATAATATCCATTACCAATTGTGCCGACTCCTGGTAGGAGACCGCTTAAGTTTTGAATTAGAATAAAGATGAATAGACCGCTAAGTAACCAAAATGTGGGAAAGAAAACCTTTTTCCCTACAATAGGTTCGACGATACTTCTGAGACCACCAACAACGGATTCCACTATAAGCTGACCTTTACTTGGAATTAAAGAAGTTTTACCTGCAAGTATTCGGACCAATAAGATAATTAAAGCAGAAATTACCCAACTCGTTATCATGGAATTTGTAACAGGAAAATCCCCTAATAAAAAAGCTTGGTCAGCAGTTAAACTTACACCTTCACCAGCAGCACTTGCAAAATGTGTACTTAAGAAAAAAAATATTACTTGAACCAAGGAAGACATTAGAACAACTCATAAGGAATTCTGAGAAATGGTCAATCTGCAAGGTTAATTAAGATTAAATTGAACTTATAGAAAGGTATAAATAAGAAGGGCAAACGAATGGATATAAGACAAGCTTATAGGCGCTTTGCACATAAAAAGTTGTTTTCTGGTAGTAATTCACTGAAGTAACTTGTGGCATTATGAGGCCAGGGAAGATTAGTTAATTCCCACAGTTTAGATTCAGTTATTATCTGTTTTGACCATTCTATATATGGAAAATAATCTGTCATGAAATATAAAACACCAGAAGGTTCAGTTTTGGCAGCTAAAAGGGTTAGAAATGATCTTTGAATAAGTCTACGTTTGTGATGCCTTGATTTCGGCCAAGGGTCGGGATACATAACAAAAGTGTTTGATAAAGATAAATCACAGAATTCTAAAAATTCACAGGCCTCTGCTTTATAGAACAAAATATTGTTCTGTTTTCGTTTTTCACATTTCGAAACAGCTTTCCTAATTCTTTTATTTATTAAATCTATTCCAATAAAAATTTCATCTTGTACCTCACTAGCAAAAGATGAAAGCCAGTGACCATGACCGCAACCAATTTCTAAATTTAGACTTTGACGATCGTTGGAGGATTGAAGTGGTAATAGAGAATTTTTGATCCACTCCCCTACCCTTTTTTTTCTAACAAGTTTTTCTTCCTGATAAGTAATGGAAAATTGTGCATATAATTTATCGTCCATTGAACTGCTTGATTATAACACTTAGAACATTTATATCTGATGGATTAATTCCAGGTATACGAGAAGCTTGCCCAATGGTGTCGGGTCTTAACGATGAAAGTTTTTCAGCAGATTCAATGCGTAAGCCAGGAACTTTTACAAAGGATAAACCATCAGGTATAAAAACATTATCGAGGTTTTTCATTTTTGAAATATTTTGTAATTCTCTTTTTAGATATCCTTCGTACTTTACTTTATAGAAAACTTCATTTTTAACTTCAAGGTTTACAGATTTAAAACCATCAGGAAAAAAATCATCAATACCCATCCTCAACATATCACCAAAAGTTTTATTTCCTTCAAACTTACAAGTATTAAATATTTCAATCCACTGATTGATAGTTTTAATTTTGTCATGTATTTTAGACTTTCTTGACTCAGATAAAAGTGATGTGTCACCAATTAAATTTAAATATCTCAGTTCTGCACTGCCATGATTAAATAGAAGACGATATTCCGCACGACTAGTGAACATTCTAAATGGTTCCGTTACCCCCTTTATGGTCAAATCATCGATGAGAACACCAATATAGCCATCATTTCTACCGAAAATAATGGGAGGATGTCCCAGAGCTTTATTGGCAGCATTAATTCCGGCAACTAATCCCTGAGCTGCCGCTTCTTCATAACCTGATGAACCATTAATTTGCCCTGCGAAATAGAGTGAGCCTATTATTTTAGATTCAAGAGTAAGTGATAGTTGGGTCGGGTTAGCATAATCATATTCTACAGCATAAGCAGGACGAATGATTTGAGTATTTTCGAGTCCAGGTATTGACCGTAATACTTGTTTTTGAATTTCAAAAGGAAGACTAGTTGAAAGTCCGTTAATGTACCATTCATCAGTGTTAATTCCCTCTGGTTCAAGATAAATTCTATGGCCGTCCTTATCACCAAATTTAACAATCTTATCCTCTATGCTTGGGCAGTATCTAGGGCCAGTTCCGGAGATGTCACCTTTATAGAGAGGAGACTTGTGTAGGTTCTTATTAATGATCTCAGCAGTTTCACGAGTTGTCCTTGTAACTTCGCAATGTATTTGAGTGTTAGTATCGACATTTAAATTAGAGGAGTTCCATTGATTTTTGTGTTCCACGTGGAACTTTTCTTTATCAGTTCTCGTGTCGTAAAAGGCAAAGCGAGTTGGATCAGGATCGCCGAACTGTTTTATAGTCTTTGATGTATCAATCGAATTACCTAGAATTCGTGGAGGTGTCCCTGTTTTAAATCTTCCTAGTTTAATGCCATATTTTTTGAAGTCACCTGACAATCCTTTAGCAACGTGATCACCGAGTCTGCCACCTTCACTTTTATTATCTCCTACATGCATAAGGGCTCGTAGAAAGGTACCCGTTGTAACAATAACAGTTTTACCGTAAAAGTTTATATCAAGAGATGTTTTTACGCCAATGCAAATGTCATTCTTAACAATAAGCCCATCAACAATTCCTTGGAATATTTCAAGGTTGTCTGCTTGTTCTAGAACATGCTTCATCCTTAATTGATACATTTTTTTATCACACTGTGCGCGAGGTGCTTGTACTGCAGGACCTTTCGAAGTATTTAATAGTTTAAATTGTATTGCAGTAAAGTCAGTATTCAGAGCCATTTCTCCTCCGAGTGCGTCAATTTCTCTAACGATCTGGCCTTTAGCTTGTCCACCGATGGCAGGATTACAACTCATCTGTGCGATGGTGTCTAAATTCCCTGTTAACACTAAGGTTTTTGCTCCCTGTTTTGCAGCAGCAAGTGCTGCTTCACACCCTGCATGACCAGCTCCGCATACAATCACATCGTATTGATTTTTATCCATGCTAGAAAGAGGCTATTTCCCTATACAAAACGATGAAAATAGGGCATCGAGCATTTTTTCATTGTCTTTTTGGCCAACTATTAATCCAAGTTCTTCGACTGTAGCTTTTATATGAGGAACAGATAATTCAATTTCGGAATTATTTTTTAAATTTGTTAAAACAAATTCTAGATTTTGAAATGCATTTTGTAATGCAACTGTATGCCGCACATTGACATAAAAATTGTGTTCCATATTTTGATTTAATCTTTGGTCCAAATGCGAATCAATGACATCAATTAGATTTTCAATCGTATGCGGATTTTCGATTGATGTATTTAATGTTTGGAAATTCTTCAAACAGCTTTTCTCTAAGCTTAATATTGTATTTAAATCACTTTTATTCAAAACTATAAGTGTTTTATCTTTATCTATAATATTTTTGATTTGATATTCTATATCAGAAGGGTAGGAAGCAGCAGAATCTAGAACTAACAATAGTAAATCTGAAGTTCTTATTAAGTCTAAAGTTTTTGTAATCCCCTTTTGTTCAATGTCCTCTTTTGTGTTTCGTATACCTGCTGTATCGAATAATTTAATATGGTTTTTTTTGAGTTTTAGATTATAATCAATGTAGTCGCGAGTCGTGCCTTCGATTTCATTAACAATTGATCGTTCAGTTCCAATTATGCAATTAAATATAGAACTTTTACCCGCATTAGGTGGACCTATAAGAACAACATTTATTTCTTTATTGAAAGCATTTGTTTTTTCAGAAATATCAATTAATCCGCTAATTCTTTTTTGTATACTACAAAATTCTTTATAAACACTTTCATGCTGGTCATCTCCAATATCATCTTCAGGGAAGTCAATAAATGCTTCTAACCTTGCATGTTGCTTTATGCATTCATCTTGGATTTTTGTTATTTCTTTAGATAAACCACCGGCGAGATTTTTATTTGCTAATTCTAATGCGGCTTCGCTTTTAGCACCGATTAGTTCCGCAATAGCTTCTGCTTGTGTTAAATCAATTTTCCCGTTCAAAAATGATCTCAATGTGAATTCTCCGGGAGCAGCAATTCTACATCCTTTCAAAATTAAATCATCTATAATTTTTTCAACTATGAGTTGGTTTCCATGACAAGTAAGCTCAAGTGACTTTTCGGAAGTAAATGATTTATTTTCTTCGTAGAAGGTAACTATAACTTGGTCTAGTGTATTTCCTTTATTCGAAGTATAGTTTTTGTAATATGCATGGCGTGGGGTAGGGGAGCGCACTCCACATGCTTGCTCCATTATTTGTATTGATAAATCACCACTGATTCGAACCAATGATAATGCTGACTCTCCTGTTGGAGTCGCTTGGGCGACTATTGTATCGGGCATTAGAGGTTTTTTTAGTCCTCTTCTTTGCTTTCAGCAAGAACAGCTCCAACTGTCACTTCCACTTTTTCTAAAATACCTTCTGTAATTGATTTCATTAAATTAGCATCTTCAGATAGTGCTTGTTTAGCGGCTTCACGACCTTGTCCAACCAAATTACCTTCATATGAAATCCAGGCACCTTTTTTTGCCAGAATGCCATGTTCGATACCGAGATCTATAATCGACCCAGTTCTTGAAATGCCTTCATCGTACATAATGTCAAATTCACAGGCAGTGAATGGCGGTGCAACTTTATTTTTAACAACCTTAAGTCTTGTCCTAGAACCAGTTACAGTTCCATTAGTCTCTTTGATTTGTCCTATTCTTCTGATATCCATTCTAATGGAACAGAAGAATTTTAAAGCCCGTCCTCCAGGTGTGGTTTCCGGACTTCCGAACATAACACCTATTTTTTCACGAATTTGATTGGTAAAGATACAAACACAGTTTGTTTTTGCGATTGCAGCAGTTAATCTACGCATAGCCTGACTCATCATTCTTGCTTGTAGCCCGACAGTAGCATCTCCCATTTGGCCATCTAGTTCTTGCCTTGAAACAAGTGCAGCCACCGAATCAAGAACAATTACGTCAACTGCACCTGATCTTATCAAAGTTTCTGTTATATTTAGTGCGTCCTCCCCACTTTCGGGTTGAGATACCATCAAGTTATCAAGATCGACACCGACAATTTTAGCATATCTTGGATCAAGTGCGTGTTCTACATCTACAAATACTGCATTTCCTCCATTTCGTTGCGCTTCTGCAATAACACTTAAGCAAAATGTAGTTTTTCCTGATGACTCCGGACCATAAATTTCAACAATTCTACCTCTCGGTAATCCACCAGCTCCAAGTGCAAGGTCGATAGCAAGTGATCCTGATGATATTACTGATACATTCATCTTAGTTGCATCTCCAAGTCTCATGAGTGCACCCTCACCGAACTTTTTATTTATGCCTTGAAATGCTAAATCAAGATCAGCGTTAGTACCTTTGCTTGTTGTTGGATTCTTTGTTTGCTTTGCCATTTGTTTCCTTTTCAGTTTCTACTTTGTAATCATTACAGATGATATCAAGTCGTTTTATGCATTTTTCTTAAACTAACTTTAATTTTTTTATCACAAGTTTCTAACTCTCTACTAATAAATGGATATTAAGTATGTTTTTTGGGATTGGAATGGTACTTTGATTGATGATGCATCTCTATGTGTTTCAATACTGAACAAATTACTATTCCAAGAAAAAAAAGATCCAATTGATCTCGATTACTATCGTTGTAATTTTTCTTTTCCTGTTTCTAATTTTTACACATTACTTAGTTTACCAAACCGGGGATCTGATTTTGATGTAGTCTCTAATTATTTTATAAATACCTACAGGCAGTTTTGGCATGAATGTAGTTTGCAACCTAATTGTGAATTCGTCCTAGATAATTTACGTAAATCGGGAGTAAAGCAGTATATTCTATCTGCTGGTATGCAAAAAGATGTAGAAGGTTTTATCAATTATCATAAACTAGGTTGTTTTTTTTCACGAATTTGTGGAACAAAGGATATCTATGCAGATGGTAAGCTAAGTTTTGGGTTACAATTGATGAAAAGTTTAAAAGTCAATCCATCAGAAATTCTATTAGTCGGAGACACTTTGCACGATCATGAAGTTGGGTCTTACATTGGTTGCCAAACCTTACTTTTTACTGGTGGGCATAATGCCAAAACTGTTTTGGAAAGATCTAAATGTGATATGATAGATGATTTGTCTGAAGTTTTAGATTTTGTTCTACATTGACCAACTTTTTTAATGTCATAGATATTATATGTTGAATGAAAAGGGTGTTTATAAAAACATATGGCTGTCAAATGAATGAACGAGATTCAGAGTCAGTAGCTTACGATCTTGTAACTCGCGGTTATGAATTAGTTACACATGAAGATCATGCAGATATTATTCTACTTAATACATGTAGTGTAAGGGAAAAGGCTGAACAAAAGGCTATAGGCAAAGCTTCTCAACTTTTATCACCGAAAAATGATAAAAAGATTACCCTAGGAATAATGGGGTGCATGGCTCAAAATCGTGGATCAGAACTATCTAAAAATATTAAGGGGATTGATTTGATCGTTGGTACCCAAAAGTTTCATCGTGTATCTGAATATTTAGACCAAATCATATCAAAAAAATCTTCAAATAATCTTGCACCTATTGTTTCGATAGATGAGGAAGTTGGTTCTCAAAATACGATTAATCAACATCTAAATTTTATTGAACCAAAAGTTACCTCTTTTGTTTCGATCATGCAGGGATGCAACATGAATTGTTCCTTTTGCATTGTTCCGAAAACTCGAGGTCGTGAAAGATATCGTGAGATAGAAGAGATTTGCGAAGAAGTTACGAGGTTATCCGAGGAAGGTGTTCGGGAGGTGACTCTTCTTGGTCAGATCGTGAATGCTTATGGTCGTGGAAAATTTAAGAGCGTTAATGGGAAAACACCTTTTGTTCAGTTGTTAGAAAAAATTCATGATATTAGGGGAATTGAAAGAATTCGATTCACCTCCCCTCATCCCTCATCCTTCGGAGATGATTTAATCGAAGCTTTTGGCAGTCTTCCTAAATTGGGCAATTACGCACATTTACCTATGCAGAGTGGGTCTAATAAAGTACTTAAATCAATGAATAGACCTTACACTAGAGAAAAATTCCTTTCGATTGCTCATTCCCTAAGGTCTATTAACCCGAATATGAGACTCAGCACTGATATAATTGTTGGCTATCCTGGAGAAGAAGACATTGATTTCGAAATGACACGCTCAGCTTTTTCTGAGGCAGCTTTTGAGATGGCGTTCATTTTTAAGTACAGTGAGCGTTCAGGAACGCCTGCCGCAAGTATGGCTGATAAAGTTCCTCAGGTTATTAAGGAACAACGCAATCAAATACTTTTGGACTTGTTATCCAAGCAATCTATTGAATCAAATGAGAAATTGATTAATTCAAAAATGAATGTACTTGTTGAATCTAAAGCTAAGAAGGGTGGGGGAGAGCTAATTGGAAAAACTCTCTGTTTTAGAAAAGTTATTTTTCCAGCAGATGAGAGTATGGTTGGCAAATCTCTCTCAGTAGTTATAAAAGAAGTCGATGGATCAGTGTTAAAAGGCACTATAATATAATATCAAATGTCTTTATTTCAAATTTCAATATCAACATCATTTATCTTATTATCCATCGGATTGTATTCTTGGCTTACACGGAAAAACATCACTGCTAAAATGCTTTTTTTGGCTCGCTCAAATAAAGTTGCGGTAATTTTGCTAAGTATTTCGCTAGCGTGGTTTATGTTTCGATATGTAAAAAATCTGTCCGAAGCTGATTTTGGAAATTATAAACTAATCATTGGTTCGGTCGCGGTCTTTATTTATTTTGGGTCGTTTGTTTTGGTTAAAGATTTTTTGGCAGTGAGGGCAGCTTGTATTTTGTGTTTATTTTATTCTAGAGAAGTTCTTGATGCAGCCTGGCTTCAGGATCCACCTGGTCGCCTGGTTTTGGTTTCTGTGACCTATTTAATTATCTCCATGTCACTGTATTTTGGAGCTTGGCCATTTAGGTTTAGAGATTTTTTCCAATGGCTCGGTCTAGAAAAGACTCGTACTTCGATCTTTGCTTTTGCGATAATGATTACAGGTCTTTTTTTACTAAGTGCATCATATACACTATAATGTCTGTTGTGCTTGTTATTTCTGGCCCAGCTGGCGTGGGAAAGACAACCATCTGCAACCAATTACTCAAAGATTTTAAGGATACTTTGTCTCGTGTTGTAACAAGCACTACTCGAATTCCTCGGAGTGAAGAAATCGATGGTGTAGACTATCATTTCCTTAAAGAGAAGAGCTTTGTTGAAAAGTTAAACAATGGAGAGTTTCTTGAACATGAAATTATTCATGGCAATTATTATGGAACTCAAAAAGAATCTGTTTATTCTATTTTAAAAACAAATAGAGATATTCTTCTAAATATTGATGTACAAGGAGCTAAGAGTCTTAGAAATGAAATTTGTAGTGATCCTAGATTTAACGGAATTTTAAAATCTATTTTTCTCAAACCAAAAGATTTAAAAATTCTAGAGGAGAGGTTATCTAAGCGAGGATCTGATGATGTTGATAGTGTCTCCAAGAGACTAGCTACAGCAAAAGTTGAACTAACCCTGACAAAAGACTTCGATCATACTCTAATATCTTCTAGTAAAGAAAGTGATTATAACTCCGTTCGCGAGATATATTTAAAATATTCACCACAAAATTTCGTATCTTAACTTTGATGTTCAGGGCGGTTTTCATTTAACCAATCTAAATGAAAGAATTTACCTCTTACAGTATCAGTTCTTTCATAAGTGTGTGCCCCAAAATAGTCTCTTTGTGCTTGAAGTAAGTTTTGTGGTAAACGAGCGGACCGATAACCATCATAATAGGAGAGGGCTGAAGAGAATGTCGGTATAGGGATGCCATTATTTGTTGCTAGGCAAACTATCCTACGCCAATTCTTTTGATATTGATTGATACAATCGGTGAAGTAATTATCTAACAGCAAATTAGATAATTCAGGGTTTCTTTCGTAGGCTTCTGTGATTTTTTGTAGAAAAGCGGCTCTAATAATACAACCACCTCTCCAAATTTGAGCAATTTCCCCAAAATTTAGATTCCAATTGTAGACACTTTGAGCTTCCCGCATTAATTGAAAACCCTGAGCATAAGAGCAAATTTTCGAACAATACAGGGCATCTCTTACGGATTCAATAAGTTCATCGCGTGAATCCACAAATTCATCGGCTTTAGTTGAAGATAGAATTTTAGAAGCTTGTACTCGTTCTTCTTTCACGGCACTTAAGCACCTAGCAAAAACAGCCTCAGCGACCGTTGGGGCAGGTACTCCCATATCAAGTGCATTAACAGATGTCCATTTACCTGTCCCTTTTTGACCTGCCGCATCAAGCACTATATCCACAAATGGCTTTCCTGTTGAAGGATCCGTTTGCTTCAGAATATCAGCCGTAATCTCAATTAAGAAGGAATCCAAAAGTCCTTTATTCCATTGATCAAATATTTCACCTATCTCTTCAGGAGCCATCCCGCCAATTTCAGACAAAATGTGGTAAGCTTCACAGATCATTTGCATGTCTCCATACTCAATACCATTGTGAACCATTTTGACATAATGTCCTGATCCGTCTGTGCCGATGTAGGAGGTGCAGCTTGTGCCACCTTTAATTGGATTTCCTGGGGATGCACCTTCCAAGGGTTTTCCCGTTTCATCATCAACCTTGGCCGATATAGATTCCCAGATATCTTTGATTTCCAACCAAGCTTCAGGAGAGCAACCGGGCATCAGCGATGGACCAAATCTAGCACCTTCCTCCCCTCCGCTAACTCCAGAACCAACAAATAGAAAGCCTGCCTCATTAAGTCTCTTCTCCCTATCAATGGAGTCAGTCCATTTGGCATTACCGCCGTCAATAATGATATCCCCTTTGTCTAAAAAAGGTAAAATAGCGTCAATAACTGCATCCGTTGCACGGCCCGCCTGTACCATGATTATAATTTTTCGTGGTCTCTTGAGTGAGTTGACAAAATCAGTCAATTCTTGGAACCCAGATAGGTTCTGAGTTGATTTATTAGATTCCAGGAAATCTGCAGTTTTTTGAAAAGTCCTGTTATAAACGGATATTTTGAAACCATGATCTGCAATGTTAAGGGCAAGGTTTTGTCCCATAACGGCGAGTCCAATTAATCCTATCGATGAATTTTCTATGTCTGACATGTTATATTAAAATATATGTAACTACTTTTGTTAAATTGGTGAAGCCGCCCTGAATTTATCATTTATCGGGAAGTCGGAATCGAAATTAATACTGGGTTTGTTCTTTTGAAATATCCCCGTCGGATTCGTTGTTCTTGGATTAATGTTAAATTTTCTCATTAACATAATCATATTTTTAGAGTTCGACTTAATAGTTTTAGTCGCACGAGATGAATTGGCGGAGAGAGCGGCATTACTCGAGGAATCAGCGACAACCTTAATAATATTCTTTTTAGAATTAAGTTCCGCATCAATGTATGACTTATCCTCTGCATTGAAAAAATCCTCATCATGTTTTGTTGCGATACCAGCACCTATCAATGCTCCTTCGGTAGAGCCTTGCTTTGAAGCTTGCTTAATGACAACAGTATCTGGCGTACCATTTTTAATTGCACCAGTTATTGCCCCATATGCAGAACCGTATGATGCGGATTCGACTGCTGCTATTGTACTTCTATCATACGAAAGCGTATCTGGCCTAGCGTTGTCTAAAGCTGCCATGCCAAAAGATGCTGCCAGTGAAGAACCGTGGGCAGTAGCTCTTGCAACTTGTACTACAACATCCTCTGTTGCTTCTTGGGATTTGTCTACATTGTTAAGTTCCAATACATTAGTAGAGCCTTCTGCAGCACCTTGAGCACTTTGATTAATGATGGATAACAACTCTTTCGGTGGTTTATTGTAAATTCCAATTGTAGTATTTCCGTAAACTGAACCTTTAGCACTGTGACTGGCTACTTCGCTTATCAACGAATCTGCTTTTTTGCCGGTATTGGCGACAAATTGATCTATGTTCAGGGATACAGTCTTAATGGTTCCTTGGGCTACGCCCATTGAGGAGTACTTCGCAAATGTGTCACGATTTAAACCTTGCAAGGAATTGTTGAAAGAGTTTTCGTTATTTAAAACGGTCGTAAGTTGTGTGCCAAGAGCCACTCCATTTGCAACTGATTCAGCTAGAGAAGAAATTAAAATCCCGGGAGAATTAAGGGAATTTGTTATCGATGATGTCGCTATGCTTGATGTTATGTTTTCAATAAAATTTTCAGTAGTAATATTTTCAGTTTGCTTGCCGTATTCGAATATCGTCTTTAGGGACGAAGACGCAATACCCATAGCAATTGATTTGCTTGATTCATAAATGAACAATGAATGATCTCCATCTTGTTTATTAATGAAGTCAAAATACGACTGATTTATCGAATCAATCGTATTTATAACGGCTTGATCGTATGCTTCAGGATTTGTAATCGACTTAGTGATTGCTTTTTCGGTGGCAACGCTAATCAGACCGATGGAAGCAGAGGAAATGATTTTAGTTTTAATTGGGTCGAACTTAAAATACCCTTCAGTATCACCCCCGAAAAGCATCGCCTCGTTCGCTAGACTTGGTTGATTCGATACGGGCTCAATCCCTGGATACAGGTGAATTTTATTGAACTTTCCATCTTCTAGATTTGAAGTGTAGAGATTCAGAACAGAATTCGTGAAAACTTTGCTCCCAACACTTAACAAGTCTTCTTCTGTAAGAGGAAGGTTCGAGTCGAGAGATGATTTGAGAAAAGTCTTTGATAAATCTTCAATCCATTCAGGAGCAGAATCATTCCAGTTCAAGATAGCTTTATCATTAAGAACAAAGTTTTCAATAATTCTTGAGGAAATATTTTGGAGAGTTGGTTCGGTATCCAAGTTTAAATCTACGCTCCTTTTTAAACAGGAAGTAATTATTGCATGTAAATTATCTTTGATAACTTGATTTGAAATTTCGTTGTTTCCGTATGATCCATTGTTTTTGAGATCAATCGTATAGCTGATTGAGTGGTCTAGGGCATTAAATAATTCTTCTTCTGAAAGTGTTGTGAAAATAAGGTCGAGTGATGCACCTAAATCCGAGTTAGGAGTCGTGGAAGCATTATCTATCTCCTGAGAAATAAGATTTTCTTTTCCAAACTCTTGGTATGAAGTGGAGTATCTTCTTTTCGATGCTTCTACAGCGTCATCAATATTAACTAAAAGGGAAGTTTCGATTAATGTTTTAGTTCCATCTGCATGCACTCCACAAATCAATGTGATATAAAAAAATAATAATGCTAAAACAATCTGGGGCATTCCCTTTAAAATCCTATATTTCCTCTGTAACTGCAAGTTGAAATCAATATTTTGAGGTTCTAGGTTTTCTTTTGGATTGGAGTAGAGAAAATGTGAGCAGAAAAGCAAACATCGATAGACATGCAATATTTCTGAAAGGGAAGTCCACTATGGAGTATAATAGAAATATAAATAGCCCGAGTGAAATGATGGGATACTTCTGTGATCCGAGTGAAATGCAGGACCTCAATATTATGAAAATTACCGGAAAGATGAAAATACATGTTCCAGCAAATCCAAATTCTGATAAGATTTGTAGGATATCTGAGTGGGCATGAACAGTAATTGGGATGTAGAGTTGATGAGCCCCTTGAAGGTTTTGTAATCTTGCTTCAGTGATTGCACTTGATTGGAAGATTCCATTTACGGTTTGATAAGAATCTATTCCATATCCCCAAAATGTTTTAGTTTTTATTTGCATTAATAAGTCGCTCCAAAGGTGGAGTCTAAATGATTCACCCGATGAAAAACCTTTAAGTCTTTCATAGACAGTGTTTTCATAAATAAAAATTGGCAAGATTAGTAATAATGGAGTCAATGTATAAAAATAAATTCTACGAGAAGGCTTATTGGGTATTACAAAAAAAGTAATTAGCATCAGGAAGAGTAAAGATAAAATAATACCCGAATTTGAATCTGAATAGAAAATTGCAACCAAATGTAGAATCGCAAAGAAAGAAAGGGAAATTAATCTGTTAGAGCGAAGTACTGGACCTCTGCTATTTCGAAATATTTCTAGCATTATTGTAAATATCATCGATAAATTGAGAATTGAATAAGCAGACCAATGATTTTTGTATGTAAAACCGGAGAATGAAATTCTAGGTTCTGGTGCACTCCATAGGCCAAGAATTTCCATTCCATCTTCAGTCATTCCATTTATGTATAAATATTTATAGTATATTCCGACTACTGCTAGTAAAGCAGATGAAACAACTATAGTCCAAAATACTAAATTAACTGCATTATATCGCTTGATCATCCAGGCTAAACATACAGAAGGCATAATCAGCAAGAAGGACTGCAATATACCAGTTGCACTTTTATTTAAAGTATTTGGAGTGGTTGGAAAGATAGGAGAAATGTGGTTATTTAATAAATAATTCAACAACTTTGAGCATATTAATGACAAAGAGTCTATTTCTCTTTCAATCTCTACGAGCATTGAAAAAGATGTGAGTGGATAATCTGAGAAATTTGAATTAATTCCTTCAATTAATTCTTTATAATAAACCAGTTTTGTTTTATTATCTGATTCAGTTACAGTATTTAGAATAATGTTTGAAAAAATACTATATTCAGAAGGTAAAAGATACGAGTTATACACAGAAATTATAATTAAAATACATAGGGAAACTATAACTAAACCTCTTTTTTTTACTAAATAAATAACATGTTTTTTTAACAGGATCAAAACGCTGAAAGTTATAGCTAATAGCGCTGAAATATTATCTAAATAAATCAAAGAATAATTATTTAACCATCCTAGTGAGCATACAATTATAAGCGTCGATATAATCCTCCAGTTCATAAGTAAATTGCTATTGACATAAATTCTCTCTCAATTGCAATGAAAACAATATGAGATCTATTTTTATAAGTATTTTATTCCTAACAATTTTTGTTTCGTCTTCAATGGCAAGTGCACTTGAGGTTATCAGGGAACTCGACATCGGGGCACGCACGAGTTTAACTTACGATTCAAATCTTTTTGGGGTATCTGCAAATGTATTTCAGAGTGCCGTTAATGACTCACCAGCTAAAGACGAATTGGAAAGCCAGGATGATTTCATTTTGAACTTTTCACCTAGTTTGCATTTTTCAAAAAAGCTTTACTTGCTTTCGGTTAGTGGTTCTGCAGGTGTTTCTATTACAAGGTATATAAAAAATACAGATAAAAGCTATATTGTGCCAGTCACTACACTCAGCCTTGATTTTGATGAATCTTTAAAAAAGCGACTTTCAAATAATGCCAAAATTCGTTTTGATGCTACCTTTGACTTGGGACAGCATATCGATACTAGTATTGTGGAACAAGATTTAGTATCCTATACATATTTCACAACAAACTTAAATGTTCGATACAATCATAGTGCTAAGTTTGGGGTAGGGGGTGGTACAAGTTATTCATTTAAGGATTATCAGAGTTCTTCACTTGAGAATTCCTACCACGACCTAAACACGATTCCGCTTTCGTTACGTGCATTTTATATTTATTCAGAAAAGTTGGATATTTATAGTGATTATACTTTTACAAAATCCATCTCAGCAGATTCATCATTAAATGCAGCAGATTCAACTAATCATTCTTTCTCCTTTGGTTTAAATGGAGAGTACTCATCCAAGTTGTCTGGTAATATTGGATTAGGTTATTCATGGATGGATTTTGAAAGAGATTCGTTAAACACTGATAATAATTTTGTATCATCATTGAACTTAAATTGGACTCATAATTCAAAAACTAGTACGAGTTATTCTATCAATAGACAGTTTTCGCCATCTGCCCAGGGAAGTAGTACTTTCAGCACAAACATTGCTGTAGGAGTGAACCATAAGTTAACTGACCGAATTCGTGGTTCCGCAAATACCAATTACTCGGTTATCGATTACTCTTTGAGTGATAATTCTAGTTCTAAATTGAATCAAATTGGATTGGGTTTTGGACTAGATTACAATTGGAGCGAAATGATTATTTTAGGAACTTCCTATAATTTCTCATCGATTGATAATAAGTCTGAATCTTATGATCGTCATACTCTAGAAGTATATGCTTCAGGAAGATTTTAACGATTTATGAAGATCCTTTTACTCCAGTTTTTCCTATGTTTTGGCGTTGAACTTCTAGCCCAAAAACTCATACAAGCTACATCAGCAACTCTTAAGGAGGAAAATGGTTACCGAATCCGTCCAGGCGATAAAATTAGTGTATCTATTCTAAACGAACCTGATTGTAATCTAAGATTAATCGTTCCCAGTGATGGAATCATAAGGTTAACACATGTTGGTGAATTCAAAGTCATCAATTTATCAACAAAGAATTTAGAATCTCTTATTAAACAGGAATATATTCTAAAAGGTGTGTTCTTGAGACCTGTGATCAATGTATCAATTAGTGAGTATTCTAAACGATTTGTATATTTGAATGGTGCTGTTAATAAAAAAGGTCCGTTTGCTCTCCCTCCTGAAGTAGAAGCTATGAACATAGTAGAATTAATTTCAATGTCAGGTGGGTTCACAGATATTGCTCGGAAGAACAAAATTTATGTAACAAGAACATATTATAAACAAAACGGTGCAGCTGAACAAAAAACTTTTGAAGTAGATGTTGAATCGTTATCTAGAGGATCTACTCAAAATCGTAATGATAAATTTTGGATTTATCCTGAAGACCAAATCAACGTACCAGAAAGGCTGTTTTAGTGGATATTGAAAATAACAATTCCGGTTATGAGGAGTACGGAAATAAAACTAAGAAGAATAAAACGTTAAGCGAATATTTCTTAATTGTACGCGATCGTTGGTTGTTGGCCATTACACTCGCATTACCGTTTTCCTTAGCCTATGTGTATAAGCAACTCCAAGTACCGGAGCAATTTCAAAGTAGTTCTTCATTTGTTTTAATACCTCCTCCGAAGATTCTTAATCTTCAAAAGGTCGATCGTGACCAACAGGTAAATGGGTTAATCTCAAAGCACCTAGATGGTCTCAATAGTCAGGAACTGAGGTTGAATGTGATTTCACGAGTGAATGAAAACTCAGAATTCAAAACCGAATTACTTGCACCTTATTTGAATGATGGAACTCCTATGAAAATAGAAAGTATTGTGAATTACATTATTTCTGTGTCTTCTCCATCAGAGGGTAGGCCTAGGTTTAGGATAAACTCTCAGAGTAGAACTGCTAAAGGAGCAATGATAATAGCGGATTTGGTTCAAAAAGAGTATGATAAATTAAATAGTGTGAGAAAAACTGAACAAGTACAAACAGCAAAGGGAATTTTGGAATTGCTACTTGATAAAAGTTTAATGGAAGAAGATCGTATTTTAAGGGAAATTTCAGATATAAAAGAATCAAATGACATACCTTTTATTGAAGACGAGAAAAAAGTGAACTCCGATAAAAAGGGGCAATTCCAACAAAAAATAACTGCTTCAAAGCTCGATCAAATCGAGATAAATTCAATCCTCAGGCAAATACTTGATATTCGAAAGCGGGTAAATTCTAATAATAATTCCAACAGCATTATTGATTCTAAAGATTCTAGAGATAATGTTGAATCAAATATCGCAAAAGTTAAACAATACTTTGAAATCGATGTTATTGAGGGTTACGGGAGTATACCTTCTTTAAGGCAAAAGTTGTTAAATCTGGAATTAGAGAGAAAGTCTTATGTTGAAACCGGTACAGGTTACGGGGAAAATCATCCCAAAATGATCGAAAATGCCAGGCAGGTTTTGGAGGTGCAGGATTTGCTTGGAAAAGAGGTTACATTTGCGATTGAAGACTTGAGAGATCGTCACATTCAACTCGATGCACAAGAAAGGGAATTCGAGGGTGCAATGAACAAGGTTCAATCTGAATCTAGAAGACTTGGTCTTATAGAGGAGGCTATTTCGAAAGCACAAAGAACGCTTGATGTTGTCCGTTCTAGTACAGATATTATACGAAAACGACTTGACGATGTGAGGATTGAGGCTGCCTTACCCTCTGAACAAGACGATCCTCTTCAAAAAGACCAATTAGCATTTATTCCGAGTGGTCCTTCCAGCCCTGATTATGGGAAAATTAAACAACAAGGCTTTTTAATTTTTGTAGGTATATTTCTAGTTGTGCCTGTAGCTCTTGAAATAATCGATAACAGGATTAAATCACCATGGGATATAGAAACATTTATTGGAGAGGATTTGCTTACCGGGATTCAAAAAATATCTGAAATCGATGAATTACGAAGGCCAAAGATTGTTGGCGATGATTTAGATGATACTTTAACCGAATCATTTAGATCTATGTACGGAAAGATTCAGATGAATTCTACTGTTAGAGGGGCAAGGTCAATACTTGTAACTTCTGCCATTCCTAGTGAGGGAAAAAGTCTCATATCAGCAAATTACGCCCACACTTGTGCCAATCATGGCAGTAAAACCATTCTTATTGATTTTGATTTACGGCGGCCTGGTTTACATAACTTTTGCGATGAAAGTAATGATTCTGGAGTTATGACAATTCTAAACACTCCAAATGCAACTGAAGAGGAAATTACTGAAAAACTGGAGAAGTGTCTTTGTAATATACATCCAAACCTTTATTTGTTGCCATCAGGCGGAAAGACGCGAGCGGCAACTGAAATTATCGAAAAAAAAGAATTTGAACTTTTACTTAGAGCCTTAAAGAAAGCAGCTGATGTTGTTATTTTTGACAGTCCTCCAGCAGGTTTGTTTCCTGATTCGATTGCTTTAGCTCGTAAAACTGATGAAGTACTTTTTGTAACAAGATATGGTAAGGTCTCTAGACATGTAGTAAAGAGATTGATCGGTGATTTGAAAGTCACTGGGGCAAATATTCTCGGAGTTATTTTGAATGATCTTCCTTCAAAAAAGGCTACTGGTTATTACTATTCCGGATATTATGGCTATGGATATTACAGGTATAAATATTATTCGAAATACTACTCTCCTGATGAGGCCTAAAGAAATGAAGTAATAAATCATGCATCGAGTTTATAAATCAGTAGTTGTGACCGTGCCTGGTTTAAAGGTAAAAGGAGATGACACATCTGAAAAGATGAGTGGAATGATTACTGAAATATCAAATAGAGAGGCGAAAAAGGGCTGGAAATTGAAGCAGGTTACGCCTGCGTTAGTTCGGGATGGAGCGTTACAGAAGGTGATTTTAACCTTAGAAAAATAAGATGTCAGTAAATGACGGGATTAATGCATCGTTCTCCATTCGTTATAAAACTTATATTGGTGGGATGATTGACATTTCTATAAAAGCTCATCATTTCACTTTGTAAACCGTATCGTGCAATAATTAAGTCACTAAATTTATATTCCCTCGTTTCCCAATTTTTCTTTTTAAAGGTCGAGCGTGCAGTTACTTCATATGAAATACCTTTGCTTTGCGACCAATTTAAGAATTCATTGTTGTTAGCAATAGATTCGGACAGGTATTCTATGAAAACATTAAGCTCAGATTTCTTTTCCATCTGTGATTTATTTTCGAGTAGAAGTATTTCTCTATTTCGTTTCTTTACATCATTTTCAAATTGAATGTCTGGATCCCAGCTCTTACAAGATGTAATTGATAATGTAGACAATATAAGTGCTTTTGTTAAGATGCTTTTAAATTCTAACATAGAAATATTATTTGAGTAATAACAATATAACCACAGTTGTAAAACTTCTTCCAAATATACTTACAACAATAAGCATTTGTGCAGGATTAACTTCTATACGCCTAGGAATTGAAGGTAATTATGAGATGGCAGTTATAGCAGTATTAGTGTCTTGCTGTCTAGATGGCTTAGATGGCCTTTTAGCCAGATTATTAGACGCCACTTCAAGCTTTGGGGCCCAGCTAGATAGTCTTTCTGATGCCGTAACGTTTGGAGTAGCTCCTTCGATAATTGTTTACCTATGGTTAATTGCAATAGCAGGTGAAGATATTTCTTCATATTCGCAAAGTTGGTTGTGGGTGCCGTTCGTAACATTCGCAATTTGTAATATTTTTAGGCTGGCTCGATTTAATGTGAGTATTCAAAAAAAGACAAATTTTCAAAATAAAGGCACCTTCTTCTATGGTGTACCTGCCCCTGCTGGAGCATATTTACTACTCATGCCTTTGGGAATTGATATTCTAGGTACAAGATTTTCGTTTTCACCATCTGAGGTTATTCTACCAGTTGCTGTGGTAGTTTGGGTATTGAGTATTTCCTTTCTCATGGTTTCAACAATTCCCACACCAAGTTTAAAATCAATTAAATTTAATTTGTCGAAAACAAGAAGAGTTTTAATTCTTATTAGTGTATGTATTTTAGTATCAGTACTGTTGCGAGAGACTTGTATTTTTCTTCTGTGCCTAGGAATGATTTACCTTGTTTCATTACCTTTATTTTTTCTTAAACATAGGAAGACCTGATTTCATTTAATAGTTTTATAGCCTTAGCGTGATTAGGGTTGCATTCAATAATCATTTGTAGATGACCAACCATTTCCTCACTGGATAATTTGGGATCATTCATAGTAATATATTCCCACCTTGCTTTCCAATGTTCCCAATTGTTATCGATACATTTTTTAAAGAAAGTTACGCATTGATTATTGTTTTCTTTTTTGAGTTCAAGTGCAGTTAAATAATTTGCGTCTGGGTGATTGGGATTAAAGACTAAGCATTTATCGATACACTTCATTTTTAAATTAGAATTCCTCTTAATCTTAGAATAATTGAAGTAAATTCCTGATATTTCGTTACAGATAACTTTCAAATTCTTAGTTAGAATTTGAGATTTTATGAAGTTGTTTGATTTTAAGTTTTTATGAATTTCCTTTTGTGATGAAACGATCAACCTTCGGTGGGTGAGAATTGCACGAATGCCAAATGCAGATGCCTTTAAAAAATCTCTTTGATTTAGATACAAGTTAAAGAGATTTAACAATGCTTGAGGTTTTGTATTAAGATGTGATATTGCCTCAATTAATAATTTTTCTTGAGAGTCGTCGTCTTTTTCAGATTTGGCAATGTAAGCGAGTTTGAGTATATAATTACTTTTTTTGAAGTTAACATCATAACATCTTAAAAAATGAAACTTCGCGTTAATAAGGTTTAGTTCAGTAAACTCTATTTCACCGAGTAAACATATTGCTTCGTAGTAATTTTGGTTAGATTGAAGAAGTTCTTCTAAGATTGACTTTGATTTTTCAAGGTCAACTTTTGTTATTATACTTCCGTCTGAAGTTTCTTTTTTCGCATGAGAATAAAATCTTGCAGTTTCAAGCAAGACTTCTTGGTTGTACGGTAATATATTCCGTGCCACTTCAAAATAGTATGATGCTCTTTCATATTGGTTTGGTTCCTGTAAGCATTTAGCTAGTTCCAAATATCTAATTCCATCATTGTCGTATTGATTTACATAAATTTCTAAGATAGCGATTCTGAATTTAACATCGCTTAGTTTTGACGATATATTTAGGGCTAAGTTCAGAATTCTTTTTTCATAAACCTTATTTTTAAGACAATTATCTATATGCTCTTTTGCTTTTAGAAAATTTTCATCTTCCAACGCTAACTTTGACCTAAGAAACCAAAGATCTATATTACATGGATCTATTTGCTGAATCTTGTCTAAGCACTCATTTGTAAATGACACCTCATTTGCTTTAATATAAATCTTACAAAGTAAAATTAATGATGGAAGGTGCCGTGGGTTTATCTCAAGAGATTTCCTTAAGTGATAAACTGCATCTTTATTCCCACTGACCACACTGCTAAAGTTTAGGTTTTTTATTTTCTAGTTATCGTCTTCTTTGAAGTTTTTTTGCTTAGTTTTTTGACGATATTGTCATCCATCAGGAGCAGTGCTATTTGGTAATGAGCTTCAGCAAAATTTTCGTCATTTTGTATCGCGATTTCGAAATTGCTCATTGCGTCTGCGTAATCGGAGTCTTCAACCAAAAGCAAACCAAGTTTATAATACGCTTTAGAATACTTTTTATCGATTTTAATCGCTTTATTTAGGTGTTCTTTTGCAAGTTGAATTTCTGGTTCTTTGATCAGGGAACCATCTGTTTTAAGTTTCTCTCCACCGGATAGCAGTTTAGCAAACCAATAGTGACACTCTGATAGTTGAGGCTCTATTTCAAGGGCGGTTTCATAATTTCTGTATGCTTGATCGTATTCGGATGGGTTTGTAAGTATTTTCGCCAAATGGAAGTATGCTAGGACGAAATTTTGATTTAGATCTGAAGCTTTCTGAAAATGTAGTTTTGCTTCGTTTAAATCACCGTTTACAACCGAATGGTTCCCTAACTCGAAATATGCCTCTGAATATTCGGGATCTAGTTCTAAAGCTTTATAAAAGTGTTTTTTCGCCAATGAAGCATCTTCATCGCTTCTCAGAATCATAGCTATAAAAAAATTTGATTCAGCGTGTTGTGGATTTATTTCTGCTGAATTTTTAAGATGTACAAGTGATTTTTCGTAAGCACCATCTTTATACATCATTACACCAAGCCTGAAATGTGCCATGGCGTTTTGTTTAAAATACTTTATTGAAAGTTCGTAATGTTTTTTCGCTTGAGAAGTTTTGCAAGTCTCTTCGAATACGTGGGCCATTAAAAAATGGGCTTTCGAATATTCAGAATTTAGAGAGATCGCTTTTTTGAGTAATGATTCGGCTTTTTTAAAATTGCAGGAGTCGGAATGAATTTTTGCGAGATTGTAATAGGCTTTGTAGTTATCACCATCAATATCAATAACTTTTTCAAAATGAAATTCAGCTTTTTCAATTTCTTTACGATCAATAATTGTACCTTCTTTATCTGTAGCTATTCCACCAAGAAAGAGTTTAGCTAGATAATAGTGGGCCTCTACATAAGAATCATCAATATCAATTGCAGTCTCGTAGTTTTTCTTTGCTTCTTCAAAATCGTCTGGACTGGTCAATAAGTTCGCTTTATGGAAATAAGCAGGAGCATAGTTCTGATTTATTTCAGTTACTTTATCGAAATTATTTTTAGCTTCTTCGATGTCATCTAGTTCAATAAGAAGTAATCCGTAGTGAAAATAGGCGTTTGCATAGTTTGGATTTATTTCGAGAGAGTTTAAAAAATGATTTCTAGAAGATTCTAAATCTTTACTTAATTGGAGCATGATTGCTAGTTCGCATTCTGCTTCAGCAAAATCGCTTTTAAGTGCAACTGCTTTTTGAAAATGCACAAGAGATTCATCTGCATCCCCGTCTTTCTTTAGCAGCAAGCCAAGCTCATAGTATGCCTCAGAATAATCAGGGTTAAGCGTTATTGCTTTCGTAAGATGTGCTTTTGCATCCATTACAATATTGTCTATTTAGTTGTCATTATCCAAACGCCATCCCAATCACCTTTGGGTGGATTTTTTTTCATATGGTCACAACGATCTAAGTATAATTGAGCAGCCTTGTCATTGGGATTGATCTTTTTAACATCTTTGAAGAGTTTTATTGCTTGGTCCCATTTAGCTTCGTTCCATGATCTGTAACCATCGTTAAACACTCCAAGAGCCTCAACTAAATTAGGGTAACTTGTATCATTATGAAAGTCTAATACTTCGTATACTCCAACAGGTTCAGTTTTTCCTTTCACTATCACATAATCAACCTGACGGGTACGGTAGGTTGCCTTAACTGCCTTGTAGGTATACTCACTAATTAAAATGTGTGCACCGTATTGTTTGCAGGCACTCTCTATCCTTGCCGCCAAATTGACTCCGTCTCCAATTACAGTGTAGTCCATCCTTTTAGGGGAACCTATGTTACCTGAAACAATTGAATCCGTATTAATTCCCATTCCATGATCGATAGGCATTTTACCTTCGGTTGATCTTTTTTCATTAAATACATTAAGGTCAGTCATCATCCGAATCGCGGCTCTTACAGCTCGATCCGGGTCGTCGTCGTGTGGAACAGGAGTACCAAAGATGCACATCATGGCATCTCCAATAAACTTATCAAGCATACCTCCTTCATCCGTGATACAGTCGACCATGATGGTGAAATATTCGTTAAGCAACTTGACGGTACCTTGAGCACCCAGTTCTTCTGTAATAGTAGTAAAGCTTCTTACATCTGAAAAAAGTACAGTACCGACGCTCTGTTTACCTCCCATAATATCATCACTTTCTCCGGCGTTCATAAGCTGATCAGCTAATTCAGGATCCATGTATCGCGACATGGTAGATTTCATTCTTTTTTCCGAGCTAATGTCTTCAATCATTAACATTGTTCCAAGATTCTCCTTTTTTTGACCAAGGAGAGGTAATAATGAAACATTTACAGATAATTTCTCGCCTTCCAAAACAATTTCGGCGTCTAGAAAGTCTTCGTCTTCCTCCACACAATCAAGTTTTGTAAGAAGCCAGTCATTTTTATCTCCCAGGATCTCTTTTACCGGATGTTCTAATATTTCGGAAATAATAGGTATTTTTAGTATTCTTAAACCAGCGGTGTTGCATGTTTTGACGATCCCATTTTCATCAATGGTCAAGACTGCATCGTGCATACTTGAAAGAATACTTTCGGAGTAATTTTTTTGATTCTGTACATCATCAAAAAGTTTTGCATTTTCGATTCCCATAGAAATTTGAGAAGTAAATGCAGCCAACCGCTTCTCGTCTTCAGCGTTGAATGATCCGCCTCTTTTGTTCAAAACTTGGCTCACGCCTATTGTTTTACCTTCTTTATTGAGAACAGGCATACAAAGTATAGAGCGAGTAAAGAAACCTGTCTGCTTATCAAAACTTGGATTAAATCTAAGATCCGCATAGGCGTGTGGAATATTTACAGGCTTTGCTGATGTAAAAACGGTTCCAGCAATACCCAAATGGTTCGGAAAACGGATGACAGATTTCTCGTCTAAACCTTCCCCGACCTCAGTGTATAATTCATTAGTTTTTTCATCGTTGATAAACAAAGTTGCTCGCTCACAATCCAACATTGTTGAAATCGTAGTAATAATTTTTTGGAGTAGGGGAGTAAGTTCTAGTTCGGATGAAACTTGAGAAACTACATCCAGGAATTCTAATTCTTGTTTTCGGGCAGCCTCGATCTGCTCAACAATAATGTTACCCTGAATTGCAATTGCTGCCTGCTCGGTCATAGCTTCAAGAAGATCTAAGTCTTCTTGTTCAAATGAACCATCAATTTTATTTAAGATTTGTGATACGCCAATTTCTTCACCAGCAATAGTCCTGAGGGGTGCACATAAAATACTTTTTGTTCTAAATCCCGTTCGAACATCGACCGCTTTGTTGAATCGCTCGTCTTTGTAGGCATCATGGATGATAACTCCTTGATTTTTTGTAAAAACCCATCCAGCAACCCCTTTTGAGTTAAGTATCCTTATTTCTCTTCGAAAGTTTCCTTGGGCTATTCTTGAGTATAATTCCCCGGTTGAAGCATCATTGAGGAAAATAGTACCTCTCTCTGCACCGATGGTACTTGTTGTGATTTTCACAAGTGTTTCTAGTGCTTCATCAAGGCTCTTTGTTTTAGCTAAGTCAGTTGTTACCTGAAGTAACATATCTGAGAAACGCTCCGTCGTTTTCGACTTTGCGTTTTTGAAGGTTTTATTTCTTTTATCTTCCGTTGTCATTTTCGATTTTTGAACGAAGTTCTATAATGGTTTCTTGCAACTGCTTAAATTCCATTTTCTTTTGCTGGGTCTCTTTTTGTAAGATTTCTTGGTGAGTAAGTCCTTTGGCATCAATTTCATTCCTTAAAGCCCGCACCATTGTTTTGAAGTGGTTTATTTCATGACTTTGCGATGCCATAGCTTTTTGGACAGATTCTTGTTTGGCAATCTCAAGCATTTCAAGTTCATCGCGTAAAGATGCAACGGTATTACGAAGCGCATTCAGTTCAAGCGAGGATTTAGCCTGGCTTCTTTGTACCTCATCTTTAATTTTTAATTCTGTTTGTTCTAATTTTTCCCGAAGTCCGAAAATAGTTTTTCTTAACCCTTCATTTTCTGAAATAGTCCTGGATGTAGCAACTTGCACAGCGTTAGCTTTATCGTCATTAGCTCGGTCTAGGCTTTCCCTAGTTTGAGTAATGTTATTTTTAAGAGTGGTGATTTCCTTTTGAAATTTAGCAGTAACTGATTGAACTACATCTTCTTTTTCTATCGTGAGATGGTCACACTTTTCTCTTGTTTGAAAAAGCGAAGATTGCAATGATTTAATTTCCTGAGAATATTGTGCAGAGATAGACCCTTTTATATCAGACTTCTCTATTTCAGAGTGTTCTAGCTCAAGTCGAAGATTTTCAATTGTTGTTTTTAATGATTTAACCTCTAATTGTCCAACTGCCGTAAGCTTTTGTATTTTTTCATCCGTTCTGCTTTGTTCTCGGTCTAGCTTTTCCCTTAAAGAACTCAAAGAAGACCTTAAGTGACTAATTTCAACCTGAGAGCTTGAAAGTGCTTGTTGAACTTTTAATTCTTGTTCATTTTGGCAAACTTCTAGTTCTACCCTTAAGTTGGAAATTGTTTCTCGAAGACTTTTTATTTCATTTTCTGATTTGGCTTCAGCATATTGAACTCTCTCTTCCACCTTCACTTTTTCTTGGTCGAATCTCTCCCTGACGGCCGATAAAGTGTTCTTTAATTGCAATATTTCTTGATTAGACCTTGAGGCTACTTTTTCTATTTCCTCTTGTTTTTCTAAATCTTTACCCTCTACCTGGAGCCTTAAGGTAGAGATAGTGTTTTTGAATTGTTCAAGTTTTTGATTTCCTTCAGATATAACTTTCTGAAGGCGATCTTCAGCTCTTGTCTGATTAAATTCTAACTTTTCCCTCAACATTGATAATGATTTTTTTAATTGGGAGATTTCGCTTTGCGATTTCGCAGAGGCCCGTTGAACTGCATCATCTTTTTCTGCTTTAGCTTGCTCAAGTTCTTCTCTGACTTCAGAGATGGTATTTTTTAAAGATTGAACTTCCAATTGATTCGAAGCTTTAACCTTTTGAAGGGAGGCTTCATTTTTGGATTGAATATCTTCAATGTTGATTCTGAGAGAGCCGATGGTTTCTTTTAATTGAGAGATTTCGTTCTGAGAGGCAGATTGAGCAACTTGGATTTGTTCTTCTTGCTCTATCTTAGATTTTTCTAACTCATCTCTTAACTCCGAGCTAGTTTCTTTAAGGGTCTTAATTTCAGATGCGGAAGATGAAATTGCTCTTTGAACAGCATCAGCTTCATGATCTTTCGCGAGATCCAATTTATTTCGGGTTTGAAGTAAAGAATGCTTAAGGTGCTTAATCTCGTTATTAGAGGTTCTAACCGCTTGTTGAACAGCATCATTCTTTATCGAATCTGCTTTGTCTAGTTCGCCTCTTAAAGTCTCAATTGATCTTTTAAGGCTATTAATTTCCACTTGATTGAGACTTATAACTTTCTGTACCTTGTCCTCTTCGTGAGCTTTTAAGAAATCAATTTTCTCGCGAGACTGGGATAGGGCAGACTGTAAAGATTTTATCTCGCCAGCACTTGCTGATAAAGTTTTTTGAACGGATATCGAACGCTTATTTTCTGATTCTTCCAACTCTAACCTAAGGGCCGAGATTGTTTTGTGAAGTGCATTCAGTTCAGTTTGTCCTGTTGCATGAATCTTTTGTATATCATCTTGGTGTCGATCGGTTATACGATCGATGTGCTCTCGTAGCTTCAATGATGATTGTCGAAGCTGATTGATTTCTTGAAAAGATTCTTTGCGAATATTTTGTTCTACTTCGGTTTTTTCCTGTTCTGTTTGTTCGATTCTTTCTCTCAGTGAAGAAATATTATTTTTCAGTTGTTCAATTTCAACTTGCCCTGAACTTCGTTCTTTCTGAACAATCTCCTCAACTTTGACCTTCTGTTCCTCTAGCTTATTTCTTAAATCGTTTATTATCGATTTATACTGATCTTCTGATTTGATTGAAGCAGAATCAATTTTCTGTTTTTCTTCATTAAAATCGTGAATTCTAGAGTCTAAAGAATCTCTTAGTTCGTTAATGGAGAAACGGAGTTGAGATTTCTCATCCTCTGATTTCCTTTGAATCTCTTGAACTTCAGACTCATGTTCATGCTCGATGTTTTCTAATTCATCTCGTAAAGAAACAATAGTCTGTTTAAGAAACCGATTTTCATGTTCCAATAAATCAGCCTCATCTAGGGGTAATAGAGACATTCTTTAAGTTAATATGTCTATCAAGCAGTTGTAAATACAAAGTTGCACTTATGCAAGTGCACCTGCTAGTTTTAAGATAGTTTTTCTAATAATTAAAAAATGAAGCAGTATTACACTTACCTTCCATCAATATTATTCCTGATTTTTAACTTGGGTTGCGGAGACTCGCCAGGTGATAATCATTCATCGAATGATAATTCTAAAATCGCGGGTGATGTTTCGCTCGACATTGCAACTCTGCTTACGGATGGAAGCCCCAAATTAGATTTAAATTCTCTACTTTCCGAGGAATTAGATCCAGAAAATAATAAATCTCAACCGCACTTAGCTGATTTTTACAATGGAACGAATAATGTTCCAAACATTGCAGTTCCAGAAGAGGCGTTGAAAATGTCAAACCAGGAAAGCAATATTTCTTACAAAACTTCCCTTACGGACAATCAAAATCTAGATGCTGTTGCCAAAGATTTCAGGGAATATGATGACTTACAAAACGAGGATGTTGCAAAAGATGCAACTATCGCAAGCTTGAAAGAGTTGAATAATGGACTTCTAGAAGAAATTAGAAGACTTCGTGAATATTCTACTTCTCAGACTGTTAAAGAAACGACTACTCCAGGAAATCCTTTAGCTAGCTCCGAAGTCAATCAATTGGGTAACTTACAAGGACAATTACAGATTCAAAAGATACAAATTGACGAACTTCAGTCTCAAAACGAAGACTTAGAGAGAAAAGTTCTAAAGCTCACAACTAACCCATACTCTAAAGTTAAACTTTCAACACCTGCATCAATGATTGAAAGTAAGCCTAGTCAAGAGGTTGAACCTATAGTTTCAGACCGTTTGGGTGCAGAACTTAATTTTGATGCGGTAGTTACCTCCATAAACGGAAAAAATAAAGAAGCCTTTTACACTGAATTTTTTATTTTGCGTGATGACCTTGAAAGTTTACTTTATAAAAGTGGTATTGAACTTTCCGACTATCCAAAGATCGATTCTTACAGTGAGCTTTGGGCAAGATCTAGAAAAAATCCATTTCTTTATCCTAATATTCAAAAGAAAATTAGAACAATCCTTCTTAATGAAGTTAATATTGCTAAGGGAAAAAGAATTCGAACTGATATTGATGGAGCTGGAACAATACCCGAATTAAATATTGGCGAATATTATGTGATCGGAAGTGCTGCACTTGGAAAAATCGGAGTTACTTGGAATGTTCCTATAAATATTACTTCCGGTCTTAATAAATTGTCTTTAACGCTTGCAAATTCTTCTTGGAGCTTGTGATATAAAAGTTATTAACAATTAGATTTTAGGTCATAACATTAAATAAACACTACACAGGACATTATGAGTACTGAACAGTCATCCGACTCTAAAAGATTGCAACTAACCACTCAACAAAAGCTGTCTATTTTGTTCACATTTGCGAAAGATAAAGTAGTTGAACAGATACAATGCGTTTGGTTCATAATCCTTTACCTTATCGTCTTTCAAGTTTTAGTCTTGGGTCTACCTATTGTTTATTCATTGATGATAGCAGTTGGCATAATGATTGTTATCGTAGGACTCGCTTTCTTTATGGAAGGTTTACGGTTAGGGCTGATGCCTCTTGGGGAAACTCTTGGTTCAAGCTTACCCAGAAAGAAAATCCTGGGAATTCCCTGCTTACCAACTAGTTTAGCTTTTGGATTTGTTCTTGGAGCGTTCGCGACATTTGCTGAACCAGCAATTGGGGTTCTAAGAGCTGCAGGATCTGGTGTTGATCCAACGGCAGCACCTCTTCTTTGGACTATTCTAAATACGGGTGCAGGAATGTTAGTTAACTGTGTTGGAGTCGGTGTTGGAATTGCTGTATTATTGGGTGTTTTACGATTTTATAAGGGTTGGTCACTTAAGCCATTTATATATGTTGGAGTAGTTGTGTTATCTTGCATAACTCTTTACATGCAATTTTCTGATGACCGACTCAAACATGTGCTCGGATTGGCTTGGGATTGCGGAGCTGTTACAACTGGCCCTGTTACCGTGCCACTTGTCTTAGCTCTTGGTATTGGAGTTTGTAGAATTGTTTCAACTGGTGGTTCGAGTAACACTGGATTTGGCGTAGTCACTTTGGCCTCTCTTTTTCCGATCCTTGCTGTGATGTGTTATTCGCTGTATCTTTTTAATGGAGATAATTATTACAAGGCAACGCTTTCTACAGCAGATTGGCATGTTAACGCAGGTGAGTATGGTACAAATTACCCAGAGGATCTTCAAACATATGGAGACTTGGTAGCAAAAGATAGAGAGAAGTCTTCTCAAGGGGTAGATGAAGCTGAGCTTTTTTGGTCATTATCTGCTGAGGAAAGGAAATCCGTTGATGAATATTTAAAAAGCGAACAAAAACTACCTGAGGGATACTCTCTTAAAACTCGTATAACAGATGGAAAAATTGTGCCTTCACCGCTTTCGTCTACTGAAGACGAAAATATAAGGGAGAATGTAGAGGTCCAAGGTGCTAAGACTTATGTTGTCCGTGAGGGTTTCAAGGCTCCTGATACAGTTTGGAATGAGGAAGCTGATATAGTGACTGCTTTTACTAACAAATTCGATTTCTTCCCCAACACTTTCAAGCCAGAAGAAGATAAAAATGGTAATGGTATCTTAGATCCAGGTGAAGATTTTTACAGCATTAATGAGTCTGGTATTATTGACTACACTAAAGGTAATGGGGTACTTGATGGCCCTGAACAAGACCGCGGTGCCTTGGAAGGTGCGGTGTGGGCAATTGTTCCATTGTGTTCAATATTACTTTTAGTATTAATGGCCGGCTTAAGGCAAAAACCTAAATATCTCGATGAACTTGTAATCGGAATTTTATGTGCGGTGATAGGAATGTGCTTATTTAACCTTGGTATATCATTGGGACTAACACCGCTTGGAGAACAACTCGGTGGAAATGTTGTTTCGAGTTTTGCTTCAATACAACCTTGGCAAAGCGAAGGTTTTGTAGAACCTATATTTAAATCCTCCACCGCGGGAAAGTGTCTAGCCATACTTTTTGGCTTCATCCTAGGTTATGGGGCTACTTTAGCTGAACCAGCATTAAATGCATTAGGTTCCACAGTTGAAAAAATTACAGTAGGTGCGTTTAAGAAGAATTTGCTTATGCAAGCTGTAGCGACCGGGGTAGCCCTCGGAATTGCAACAGGAGTGGCTAAGATAGCTTTCAATTTAGAGTTATGGTACTTACTTATCCCTCCATATGCTATGTTGCTGATTCTGACCTTCTTTTCCAGTGAAGATTTCGTAAACTTTGGTTGGGATAGTGCAGGAGTTACGACGGGTCCAATTACCGTGCCTTTAGTGCTTGCGATGGGTCTTGGGATAGGGGCAAAGACAGGTGCAATTGATGGTTTTGGCGTTCTTTCTTTAGCATCTGTAGGTCCTATTATCACAGTATTGACAGTTGGTCTTCTAGTTAGGAAGAAGCCGAGCGTTACCGATGATACAAACGAAGAATTGGAGACAGCATAATTATGACTACCTTAAATAAATCTAACTCAGTTTCCCTCCTGAACCTTATAATTCCAAAGGAATCCTTGGTTGGCGTATCAACAGCAATTCAAGATGCAGGGGCAAAGGGGGTTTTTCAAATATCTGCTCGTGGATCTATACTTAGTGAGGGAGGCTTCCTTCAAAAAATGTTTCCCCCGCCTGCACCCGAGCAGATATTATTGCAAGCACTTGTTCCTGATGACCTTATAGAGAAAGTTGTAAATGCATCGGTTAAAGCAGGAAATCTTGAGAAAGTTGGATCTGGAGCAGTTTTCACTATCGATTGTAATGATGCTCATTTTTCTGAAAAGTTTCCAACAATAGTTTCTGAGGATGTAGCTCGAGGAAGCGAGAATAGTAAAAGCGAAATGGAAGCTATCTGTTGTATCTGTGAAAAAGGAATTGCAGATGATATTGCAAAAGCCGCCCTTCAGAATGGAGCACCTGGCCCGACAGTAACATTTGGAGAAGGGGGAGGTGTTAGGGATAAAATACCTATGTTAAGAATAACAAAAGGCCCTGAAAAAGAGTTTGTATGGTGTGTAGTTGAGAAATCTGAAGCAGATGATGTTTTTGCCGAAATGGCCAGAGCTGGACGAATTACCGAACCCGGCCGTGGTTTTATGTACTCCATTCCTGTCTCTTCTGGACTTATCAATGTAAGCAGCACTATCTCATCATCAGCACATGGTGCGAATATGGAACAGATAATTTCTGCAATTGATGAGATAAAGGGCGGCAAGGACTGGAGAACACTTGCTGATGAATCAAAGTCTAAAGCACTGAAAACTACTTTTCTCGAAAATTTAGTGGGCCTCTATTGTATTGTTCCTAGAGATCAGTATTCAACTGTTTATGATGCAATCCTTGAAGCAGGTGCACCTGGTGTTAGTACTAATTTTGGAGTTATGATTGATGCTGAAGATTCTGAGGATGGTCAGCATCAAAATGAAGAATGGGCATTAGTTTATACATCTGTTGGCCCCAGCAATGTTGATTCTGTTAGAGAGTCTGTTCAAAAGGATATTGAAAAATTAGGAATTGATCGCTTTGCTTTTTACACTCTTCCTATCCCCCGTGCTTTGACATATTTAGGAGGTTAATTTTTTATTTAGATTCTGTAATAATCTTACAGAAATTTTTTTATTGCTTTACGCAAAGCAAGCAGTACTCCACTCACCACTGCTCTTTACTTCACAATTAAAACTTTTTGTTTTTTGATTAATTTTTTTCTCGAATACTTTAATTACGTCTTCAATTTCATAATTAAGTATACCGGATAAAATCAAACAGGAATCAGTCATACCTACAAGCTTAGCAGAGTTCGATATAAGTACATCAGATTGGATATTCGCTATAACACATTGAAACGTTTTTTCTGGAATTCTCCTCAAATCAGCTTTTTCAAAGATTACATCACTTTCGGTTAAGTTAAGTTTAGCATTTAAACATGCGTTTGATATAGCATCTGTGTCATTATCGATACCAAGTACATGATCGAAACCAATTTTTTCGGCCAATATGCTTAAAATTCCGGAACCGCAACCTACATCAAGTAAAGCCCCATTAATTTTTTGGTCAGAGCCATACTTATCGATCAAAAACTCAATGCAGAGACGAGTAGTTTCATGTGCACCTGTCCCGAAGGCCATACCCGGGTCCACATAAATTGGAATATCTTTATGATTTAAATCAACAATATTTCTTTCCCATTCAGGAATGAATTTATAATTTTTATAATTCCATGTCTCGAAATGATGTTTGTAAGAATTTATCCAATCATCATCATTAGTTTCTTCTAGTAAGAATTCGAATGTTTGTCCGGTGTAATAATTTTGAAAATTAGTGATGCCACATACTGCATCATCTTTGTCAGAAAACAGTCCCTCTAATGTTAGGATTCTCGTCTTTCTATTTAGTGACAGAATCCAGTTACTAGGTGCGATTTCGTACAATATATTTTCAACCTCTGTCAACAAATTCGGAGGTAATGTAACTAAAGCTTTATACATCGCTAAATTTTATTTTTTACGGAATTTTGAAATTCATAGACAAGTTCTGCGATAACCGTAGGAAACACCATATGCTCAGCAGCCTGTATTTTCTGCCTGAACATTTCGAGATTATCTGTGTCCATTCTTCTAACAGGGGCTTGGGCAATAATTTTACCACCGTCAATCTCTTCAGATACCCAATGAACCGTACATCCTGATATTCTTACTCCATACTTATATGCTCTTTCTATCGCTCTTAAACCTTTAAAGCTAGGAAGTAGACTAGGATGAATGTTGATTATCATATTTTGACAAGACTCAATGAATTCTTTTGGCAGTACTTTCATGAAACCTGCTAAAACGATTAAATCAGGTTTAAAATTCTCGAGATCTCTTATTATCTTCATGGCATCATCTTTGGAGATAAATGGTGCATTTGATGAGAGTTTAATGATTTGTTTTCTAACAGAAAATGAATCGGCAATCTTTAAAATTCCGGAATCTTGTATATTAGAAAAGATTCCGACTATTTTTGCGTTTCCAAGTTGACCGCTTTTTTCAGCCTTGAGTATAGCTTCAGCATTCGTCCCATTTCCAGATCCAAAGATTACGATTTTCATTAGGTCTCGGCTCATTATTGGGATTTAATTTTATCAATAATATGAGAAGTCGAAAGGTTTTTAACCATCGGCACAAATCGTATTTCAGCTCCAACATCATTCAACGCACTCTTCTCGTTTGGATCAATTGTCATAAGAGAATAGTCGTCAGACTTGATATAAACATCGGGATGTAACAATCTTATCTCATTGGATATGTTTTCATTAGAAAAAATAAAGACTCCACTTACGGACTTCAATGAAGCAAGAAGATAGGCTCTATCAAGTTGAGGTATAATAGGCCTATTTTCACCTTTAATTTTCTTTATACTAGTATCAGAGTTTAGTCCCACCCATAATATATCTCCATAGGTGGATGCCTCACTTAGACTGCATGCATGGCCTGCGTGGACTATATCGAAGCAACCGTTTGTAAGAACAAAGGATTGATTATTCCGTTGAGCAGTCCTTCTTGCTTCTAAGGCTTTCTCAATGGAATAGTCAGTTTCTTTCGCACTTTGCACCAGATTTATTCGTTATCGAAGAACTTTTTTGCTTTGTCTAAGAATCCTCCATCTTCAGTAAAATCTTTTTCGCCACAAGCTTTAGCAAAAGCTATAAGAGAATCTCTTTGTTCCTTGGACAGTTTAGTTGGAACTTGTATAGATATTTTAACATAAAGATCTCCTTTTCTGGAAGAATAACGAAGATTGGGCATCCCATGGTTTTTTAACCGGAATGTTTTATTCGATTGTGTTCCAGCAGGAATCTTAAGGGAAACTTTTCCATTCAATGTCGGTACTTCAATAGTTCCACCTAGCACTGCAAGTGCAAATGGAATTTGTACATCGTGGAATAAATCGTCTTCGTCTCTCTCAAAAAGATTATGTTCTTTGATTTGAACATCGACATACAGATCACCGGACTGACCTCCTCTTGATCCCGCATCACCCCTTCCTCTTGAGCAAAGGCGGTTCCCATGACTGACACCAGGTGGAATTTTAACTTTAACTTTTCCTTGTCTGCGGGTTCTCCCTTCTCCACTACATTGTTGGCATGGTTTTTCTATCATTACCCCTGTACCACTACACGAAGGACATGTTCTACGTATACTTATAAAGCCTTGATTGGATGCAACTTGTCCAATTCCTCCGCATGTAGAGCACATTACCTTTCCAGAACCGCTTGAGGCACCACTACCGTCGCATGTGCTACATTCGCCGTGATGTTGATATTTGATCTCTTTTTCTACTCCTTGGGATGCTTGCTCCAAGGTTATAGAAACGCTCACTCGTAGGTCAGAACCGCGAGTGCCTTCACTTGATGAACCTCCGCTTGATCCACCGAAGAAGTCATCAAATATACTTCCGAAGCCACCACTTCCACCTCCTCCACCACTGCCGCCTCCAAATACATCCTTAAAAAGGTCAAAGGGATCAACGCCTCTTGAGAATCCACCACCACCTTGGAATGCTTCATGACCAAATTGGTCATACTTTTGACGCTTTTCATCGTCTTTGAGAACTTCGAATGCAGCTGAAATCTCTTTGAATTTTTCCTCAGCTTCCTGATCACCTGGATTTTTATCAGGATGATATTTTATAGCTAGCTTCCGATAGGCTTTTTTAATTTCTGCCGAAGAGGCACTACGATCTATACCTAGGATTTCGTAAAAGTCTTGATCTGCCATTTTCCGTAATTAGTTACTTTCTTTTTCTTCGACTTGCGAAATGATTACCGATGCCGGTCTTAAAAGTTTGTCTTTAATTTTATATCCAAAACGAATCGTTTGTACAATATGCCCCTCTTCAATTTCATCGTTATGTTCGTAGCTTAAGGCTTCATGGAACTTTGGGTCAAATTCAGTCCCTGTTGGATTAATAATTTCAAGACCATATTCTCCAAGAACGCTCTCCATTTGTTTAAATGCCATGGAGATGCCTACAAAGATATTTTTTGTGGATTCGTCTTTTTCTACTTCGATCATACCCATTTGAAATGAGTCCATTACAGGTAAAAGATCGCTAATTATTTGGGATCTAGTACGTACAACTGTATCTTCTCTTTCTTTAATTTGTCTTCGTTTAAGATTTTCCAAGTCTGCCATTACTCTAATGTACTTATTTTGAAAATCTTCACCTTTGGTATATGCGTCTTTGGCTTTTTTTTCTAAGTTATCACTGGGATTTTCTGCTTTTGAATCATCTTTTCCGTCGATTTTATTCTTTGGGTCGGTGGTTGCTGAATTTTGCTCAACCTCGTTATTTTCAATTGGTTCTTCTATGTTTTCTGATTCCTGGTCCATTTATATGACTGTTTAGGAGTTAATTTAGTAACTCACAAATTAACATTAATTAAAATTTAAATTTAACTATAAGGTAATTCTGAAAATCGGTCAGTAACCAATAATGTCGAATTTTCTTCTGCGACTATTTCGCATTTTGATATATAGGGCGATAGGCTTGAGTAACCAATTGGGAGCGATTCGTTGTGGCAATGAATTTTACCTGAAATAGGACTCAAAATCACACAATCTTCATTTTGTTTTTTTATTAGTACTGAATTGTTTTTAGCTATGTTGAATTTACGAATTCTGAAATGATCACACTTTGCAATAGTATGAATACCCTGTTCGATATTTGTTTGAAGACTAGTTGGTTCGAAGTCATCGAAATCTATTGAGGCCAGAGATTGTTTAATGTGTAAGTCTCTCGGTTTACCATCAAGTCCTGACCTGCCCCAATCGTATACTCGATAAGTAGTGTCTGAATTCTGTTGAATCTCTAAAATTAGATTACCGCCATCAATGGCATGTATTCTGCCACTTTCTACGAAAACAGAGTCATGAGGCTTGGCTGAAATTCTGTGACAAAGGTCTTCGGCAGTAGAATTGCTTAAAGCTTCTACAAACTGTTCTTTCTTAGTGTCCTTTTTAAACCCAAGAAAGAGACCTGCTTTGTCGCTAGATTTTACTACATACCAATTTTCAGTTTTTGGCTCGCCATTGAGCTCCTGTGCAATCTTCTTCGGAGGATGAACTTGCAGGCTAAGTCTTTCTTGGCAGTCTAACCATTTTACGAGGATCGGAAATTTTTTATTTTTATCCCAATTTGGTCCTAAGATCATATGACAATCATGTTCTATTAATTCCCTTAAGGAAACTCTTTTGCCTGAACTATTTAAACAGAATGTTTGATTTTCATCACGATCTACTAAATTCCATGACTCTCCAAACTTTTCATTTGAATCTAAATCATGATTAAATAACTCTTGGAACTGCTGCCCGCCCCAAATCCTTTTCATATATATAGGTTCAAACTTGAAAACATTCATACTTTATCATTTAGTGGAAGAGTGGTGTTGTGTAAACGATTGTTGTTTTGGATTGGTGTCAGATTTTACTTAAGTGAGTAAAACTGATTTAAAACTTGATACTGTCTCTGCAGAGAGAAGTAGAGTAAGTGCAGCCTTTGCATTTATTGTATCTGCTTTTTGTTTTATAGCTCTTTTTGATTACAATCCTGAAAGCTTTCATTTATCTCCGCAAGCTAGCGATTCTCCTGTATTGGGAAAGGCAGGAGTCTTTACAGCGAGAACATTAATGGGGTGGTTTGGAATATCCTCATGGCTTGTGCCATGGTTGTTTTTTAACTTGAGCCTTTGTTTCTACAGAAAGACCAATCGTAAAGTTAAACTCGTTCAAAATATATCTGTTTTACTCTGTATTATTTCGGTTAGTGTTTTAGCAAATGTTCGAGATTATGCTTCTCTAATATCCGAACAGGAATCAATATTTAATCCTAATATTTATGAACATGGTGCCGGCGGGTCAATAGGTGCTTCATTGTATTCAGGTTTACCTTTTATTGAAACAATTGAACCAGCTTTCAAATATCCCGGTATTTTACGAATTTGGATGGGTAATGTTGGCACGACATTACTGTCACTTGTTATTTTCTTTATTGGTGGATATTATCATTTGCGTTCCTATTTCAATCTTGATGATTCATTTGATTTATTTGGTTCTAAGTTTACAAAACTTTTTAAAAAAAAGATCAACCGCTCTTCTCCAAGGGTTTCAGAAGAAGAAAAAGAAATTAAGTTAGAAGAGCCTGAATCTAAAAAAACTGATACTACAAAAACTAAGAAGTGGAGTTTTGATTGGTTCGCGTCGAAAGACGATGATGACCTTTTGTTTGGAGATGTTTCTCTTAGCAATCAAAGCACTTCTACTCGTTTAGAAGAACCGGAGGCGAATGTTGCTATACCTGCAAAAAGTAAAAAACCGAGTAAGGATAAGATCGAAAAGCCAAATCTCGACATTACTAAACCACTTGTGTCCAATGATTTAAGCGAAGTAAAAAAGGATGAGTCTCCAGAAGAATTAAAGGCAAAGAAAGATATTGATGATCATAAACCTGACGAAACTTCCGTTGCAGAAGTAGAGATGGACGGGTTCAAAGTAGTCCGAGCAGCTAAAACAGAAAAAGCCAGTGATCTTTTCCCTGAAAGGAAAGGGGATTATCATTTTCCGACATTAGATCTCCTGATGGAGCCACCTGAAGAACAGGCAAATGAAGATGAAGATCATATGATCAAGGCTCGGAATCTTAAGGAAACTCTTTCACAATTTAAAATAGAGATCGAGCTTGGCGAAGTTCATACTGGTCCTGTAATTACGCGATATGATGTGCACCCAGCTGCTGGTGTAAGAGTAGAAAAAATTGCAAATCTTGATAAAAATTTAGCCATGGCACTCAAAGCAGATAGTGTTCGTATATTGGCACCTGTTCCAGGTAAAGGGTGTGTTGGTATTGAAGTTCCTAATAAAATACCAGCAGCTGTCTGTTTGAAAGAAATCCTGCAGTCAAGAGCATGGGCCGATGCAGGAGCTGAAATTCCCATCGTTTTGGGTAAAGAAGCAAGTGGTAAAGCACTCGTTGCTGACCTCACCAAAATGCCACATTTGTTAGTCGCTGGATCCACTGGCTCCGGGAAAACGGTTTGTATCAATGCAATTATTGCTTCCCTTTGTTATCATTCCAGTCCAGAGGATGTTCGATTTATAATGGTTGATCCTAAAATTGTTGAAATGAAAGTTTACAATGATTTGCCGCATATGCTAATTCCCGTGGTTACTGAACCCAAAAAAGTACCGGGTGCTTTAAAGTGGTTGTTGGTTGAAATGGAAAGAAGGTATCAAATCTTTTCCAAAGTTGGGGTCAGAAATATCGCAGGTTTTAATGCAAAGATTCTTAAGGACAAAGAGGAAAAGGAAAAAGCTCAGTTGTTAGATGCAGAAATGACAGCTGAAGAAAGAGCTGCTCTTTCTTCTATTCAAGTCCCTCGTGATGATGATGCATTAGAAATTCCAGAAAACAAATTACCCTATATTGTCTGTATTATTGATGAGCTTGCAGATCTTATGATGGTTGCTCAGGCCGATGTAGAAACTGGAATAGCTCGCTTAGCTCAACTGGCTAGAGCTGCAGGAATACACTTAATTATTGCGACTCAAAGACCATCTGTGAATGTCATTACAGGGGTAATTAAGGCCAACCTACCCAGTCGTATTTCATTCAGAGTAGCTTCATATAGAGATAGCCAGACGATTCTGGATGGCAAAGGAGCGGAAGCTCTTATCGGAAAGGGCGATATGCTTTTTACTCCGCCTGGTAGTTCTACTTTTGTCAGGGCTCAAGGTGCATTTGTTAGCGATGATGAAATTAATGGAATTGTTGATTATCTAAAGATTAATGGACCACCCCAAATTATTGAAGAAGTGAGGGACCAAATCGAATCAGCTGGAGAAGATGATGTACTTGGAGGAGGGGATTCTGATAGTGACGAGGATCCAATGGTAAAAAAGGCAATTGAAGTCATTCGCACAACTAAGAGAGCTTCGACTTCGAATCTACAACGTAAACTGAGCATCGGATACAATCGAGCTGCAAGAATTATGGATGATTTAGAAGATCGAGGTTTAATTGGACCTGATATTCCGGGTCAAGGTAGAGAAATTCTTATGGATTTGTAACTCTCCGCTTGCCAAAACCATTAACTTTAATTTGTTAGATGACAATGCCTGTAGGACAAAAACTTGAAGAAGCTCGTAAAAGGAAGGGTGCATCGCTGCGGGAAGTCTCAGAAAGCACAAAAATTCGTGGTGATTATCTTTCTGCAATTGAGGCCGGGAATTATGAAATTAACCTTCCCGAAGTTTATCTAAGAGGTTTTGTAAGGTTATACTCTAAGTTCCTCGGACTAGATCAAGACGCAATGGTGACAGAATTGGATACCGAACTTGGAAAGCCGAATAGTCGTTCTGTTAAAAAATCTTTAGGGTCTATTGTGAATGCAGATTCTCCAGAAAGCAAAGATAACATATCAGCGAAACATAGTACTTCTTCATCTAAGCATAAATCCTCTATTAGTGTTAATAAAATATCACTCCCTATTATTTTATGTTTGATCGCAGTGATTATGACAGCCGTAATTATAGCCTTAATTTATGCTTTCTCAGGTAACGACGATTTAACACCATCAAAAAATTCAAATCTCATAACCGAAGTTGATACTCAACCTGATAAATCCATAGTAGAATCCCCGGCACCAAATATTCATACATTAACATTATCAATTGTAGGTAATGTTAAAAAATTAATTGTTTGCGACGAAGGTATGAGTCCGCCTGTATTTCATGAATATGACAGCTTGTCGAGTGGTTGGATAAAAGAAATACCATTCAAGGCATCCTTTAGATGTTACTCAACAGATTTAGAAAACCTAATCATATCTGTCGATGGAAGTGCTCCTCAAAAGGTGGGCGGAGACCGCCAGGGCGTTGGAACATTCAGTTGGAATCCATCCGCTGAAAACAGTGAATAATTAACTATCTAGATTTTGGTATAATTGAGAGCTCCACTATTTTACCGTTTCGGATAATTTTAATTTTTGTATTTTTTCCTGCCTTGAGTTTTCCAATAGCTTCCGTGTAGTCGTAAATATTTTCAATTGTAAGATTTAGAAGTCCAACTACAATATCACCGCTTTGCAAGCCGGCACTATCAGCTGGTCCATTCTGTGCAACCCCTGATAATAACACCCCTTTTTGGTCAGTTTGTGAATAGTTGGGGATAGTCCCTAAATATGCCCTTAATTTTGCTCTATTTGTTGTTACAGGAGCTTTTTGGCTAGCATATTGGATTAGGTCCGGACTAGGAATAGAGGTTATGATACGAGAGAACAATTTAGCACACTTTTCAATACCTTCATAGTTCAGTTTGTCTGCTGTGTCTGTTGGAGAGTGATAATCATCATGGAGTCCAGTGAAAGCACTTAATATGGGTATACCTTTGGAATAGAAGGATGTAGTGTCAGTTGGAATATGACTATCGTTTTGAAGATTCAGGCTTAATCGCACCGGAACATTTGCCCTCTGAATAATATTTCTCCATTGATTTGATGATCCTACTCCATGAATGGTCATTTTATCCTTAAGCCTACCGATCATATCCATATTTAAATAAGCAACGAGGGGTCGTTCTGTACCTGAATTATCTTCAAAAAGTTTTTTTGCAAAAAAGGAAGAGCCTACTAATCCAATCTCTTCTCCTGACCAAGTAGCAAAGGCCACATCAAAGCCTAACTTGTTCAATAAATCCGGGTCTGCTCGTAAAATTCTAATTATTTCAAGTAGAGCACCAATTCCTGAACCATTATCATCAGCTCCAGGATGAACTTTACCTTTATCCTTTTTTTTGGCCCTTGAACTAGACTCTCCAAACCCAACATGGTCAATATGGGCACCAACTAGGATATATGGATAATCTAACTTTTTGTTTTGATTGCTGTCTATGAATCCAATCGTGTTGTTACAAATCCCTTTATTTCTTGTGATAACGATATTACAAGACATGTTAAAAAATTCTAATTCGTAACCAAGTTGAACATTACCTTTTGCCAGTAATGCAGATTCCCTTCCGAAACTCTTCTTATTTTTCTTGAAAATTTCACCGACAATTTCTCTATTTAAAGAAATTGCTTGTACTGAAATTTTTTCACGAGTTGACTGGTCAAAAGCTATGAGCCCGTTTGAGGAAGTATTATCATCTGAGACAAAAATTATACCTTTTGCCCCTAAATCCCGTGCAACTGAGGCCTTCTTTCGTAAAGTTGAGTGATAAAAGTATTTGTCCTTTTTTTCCTGAATCCATTCTTTAGGCAACTTACGGAGACATAGAATCCATTTATTTTTGACATCTAAGTGGGTGTATGAGTCATATTCTTCAGAATTTTCTTTGTCCAAAATCCTAAGCCCATACCCTGCGAAAACAACTTTATCAATATCAGATTCACCAGAATCGCTAAAAGCTAGCGGTGTCCATTCTTCTCCTAATCTAAGTTTAGATTCTGAGTTTTCTTTTTTTAAGTAAGATTTATTTGATATTGATGCACTTTTGAAAAAGGAGAAACTCTGGAAGAAACTCTTATTATCAAATTCGACTAATGCGTTTTTCTCGAAGAAATTTGCGACATACGTATTGGCTTTTTCTATACCATCAGAGCCTGTATATCTACCACCAAGATCTTCGCTACTTAGATATCCAATATGATCTAAAATAGCACTACCAGTGTCAGGATCGTTTGAATCGGAGTTTTTAGAGTTCTGGCCTTCATGAATTAAAGCTGGAGATTTCTCTAATTGCTTAAGTGCATTTTGGTGATTCCAGTCAGCTAGGAATATTTGAGATTTTTTTGTGGGAGTAGCATTGCTCGTCCACGATAAGGTGTTTCCATCTGGGCTAAAACACGGAAGGCTATCAAAACCATCTCTATTTGTAGCTCTTACTGGTTCTTTTTTACCGTCTGTATCAACTATATAAAGTTCAAAGTTCTGAAATCCATGTATGTTAGTAGAAAAAATTATATATTTTCCCGATGGATGAAAAAATGGAGCCCAAGACATGGCACCTAAGTCCGTTAATTTTTTTTCTTTTCTAGTTTTCATAGACATGGAAAAGATTTCCGCATTATGGCCATCTGGTGAAAACCTTCTCCAACAAATATATTCACCTGTGGAATCAAAAAATGGACCACCATCATATCCATGATGTGTGGTTAAGCGTTCAATTTTCCGGGTTTTATAATCCAGAAGATAAAGTTCATTATAAACAGATAAGTTATTTTCATTCTTAGGCTCGTGTTCGTCATAAAAATGCCGATTTGATGTGAAAATAATTTTTTTACCATCTGGTGAGAATGCACATTCCGCATCATAACCATCGGAATTAGTAATTCTAGTTTCCTCTCCTGTAATGAGATCTTTCGTATAAAGTTCATATGATCTATCATAGTCCCAACTATACTTTTTTTTGGTATTATTGGCTCTAAATTCAAGCTCTTTCTTTTGTTTTAGAGCAGAGGACTTGTCATGATGAGTAGAAGCGTAAAGTACAGTCCTGCTGTTTGGGTGAAACCAGGAGCAAGTCGTTTTTCCTATTCCAGATGAAACTAGTTCATTCGACCCGTTTTCTAGATCTAAAAGGTATATTTGGTAAAAAGGGTTACCAGGGAACGCCTCTGCTTGATAACATAATTTATTACCTGACGAACTAAAGTAACCTTCACCAGAACGATTTCCTTCAAAAGTAAGTTGGGAAATCTTAGATACTAGAACATTTTCAGCTGAGTTTAAATAGTTGAAGATCGAACAACCAATGCAGAATGATATAAATAATCTTAAATTCATACACACGAAGTATTGCATTCGTGCAAAGGAATCAAGTTTTTGAAGGCAAACTAAGCTTCAACAAGTAATTTTTTTGCAAACCAAAACCAATTATCGCCCTTAGAAACCGCAGAAAATTCAATTCCAACCGATTCGCCGTTCTTGCAAGTTAAACTTACTGCAACGTCAAAGACATTATTACCCTGAATAATGTGATTCACAGTATCGGTTGCGATATCGAGATCTTCAGGACTTACAAAATTAATAAACGGTTTATCCCTTAATTCTTCCACCCCGTAGCCGATAAAATTAGTCCATGCACTTCCGCTTCCATGAAAAATTAACTCACCATTGATAACTTCCATTGTTCCGGAAAAATCAGAGTTGAGAGAAAGTGCATCGAGTGAAGTATTGTCCTCTTGTGCGGGAATGGAACCTTTCATAGAGAGCATGTGATTTTGGAAGTGCTTCGGTGTAATATTCATTCTTTTCTTGAATGCACGATGAAAGTAATGAACGCTTTCAAAACCACAAGCTGCAGATACTTTTTTTACACTTACTTTTGTTGCAGAAAGCATCTTTTTAGACTGTTCAATTCTAGTTTTGATTAAATCTTCGGTCGGACTTGTATTAAATACTTGTTTGTAAAGAGAAGCAAATCTACTTGAGCTGAGACCCATTATATCTGCCATATTTCCAATAGTCCATTGTTTGGAGAAGTTTTCGTGAACATCTGAACGAAGTTCCCGGAGTCTCTGTGCATGGTCGGGCATCGATAAGACAAAATCCTGCCTAGAAAAGCGCACAATTTTACTGAGAAGTTCGTCTAATGATGATGCAATTATTCTCTCCCAAAGAAGATCAGTCGAGTTACACTCCTTTGACATCTTGTCTAAGATCGCATCTGCAAAGTAAATTTGAATGGGTGTGACAACTGTGTTTAAAGTGAAACCGACTTGCTGAACTAATCTTGTAGCATCAGAACCTTTAAATTCAATTAAATCGTAGGATACAGATTCCTTTTTCGCCTTAACAAAAATTGATGTTGAAGGTGAAACTAATATGCAGTCTCCCGGATTGACATCATTAATCCCTGCCTCAGACTTTACTAAAGCTTCCGTCTTGAAAAGAAAAAGGGAGTAATTTTGTTTACCTCTGGGTAAATCTAGTGATTCTTTATTATTTAGAGATAATGACTTATTCAGGCTTACAATTCTAATCTTCATTCCTGTATGTGTGAACAATTGGAATATAAGTCAATCTTTTTTTCAAAAAATAGCATCAAACAATCTACATTGCATTATGCTGTGACGCAGGAGGTTTATTGGTCAGCATTCGGGTCAGAACACTTTGGACCTTTTAATGCATCAATTTGACCAACCAGTTGCGGGTATTCTTCCGCTTTTTCATTTAACTCGATCCAATCCTGTAATTCCTCAGGTACATCCATGTCTGGATAAATAGCTTCAACTGGACATTCATCCATACATGCATTGCAGTCAATGCAACTTTCTGGGTTAATGTATAGTCTATCTGGTAGTTCATGAAAAGCATCTACCGGACATACAGAAACGCAACTAGTGAATTTACAGTCAACGCATTTTTCCGTTACTACATATGTCATGATAAATTAAAAGAAGCGGATTGGAGAACCATTTGATTCCTTTTCTCGCATTGCAGCATGTTCTTCATCGGTGCAAGGTGCATTTGTTGGAACATTAGTTGTATGGTTGCTTTCGTTCACAAGTTTATTGGAAAGCAAGTAGTTCTCTACTTCCTCTCCGCTCACATCAGCAAGCATAACTCCATCAACTTCAACACAAGGAGAAAGTGGTTGACCGGATTTGGTAACCATTTCTTCGTAAATGTTCCTGTTGTTAATGATGTCTAAGTCTTCGTAAGCTAGGGAGTATTTGTCCATTATGGCTCTTACTCCCATGCTCCAACCACATTGAGGTTTAAGGTAAGCTTTTATTTCCATCAGTCCAATAAATCCTCTAAATTTAAATTTGGCAAATGTTTCTGAAAAAAGAATTAATAATTTGGCAACCCTTTCTTTAACGATATTAATGGTAAATCATGCATAGTAGTTAGAAACTAAGCTAATAACCTTGACCGAATTTTTTCCTAATTCAAAATAAAAGATTCTACAACTTGCAGGTACGATTAATCTGTATAAATTTTTATCCCATGAGTTTTCCAATCAAACAAGGTCTGTATGACCCAATCAATGAACATGAAAATTGTGGTATCGGCTTAATTGTTGATATGAAGGGGAGGCGATCCCACGACATTGTTCAAGGTGCCCTCGAAATTTGTATTAATCTCGATCATCGCGGTGGTTGTGGTTGTGATCCAATTACCGGAGACGGAGCTGGCATATTTATTCAGTTGCCCCATAAGTTTTTGTCACAAGCATGTGCAGAGGAAGTCTCTCTTCATCTCCCAGACGAGGGAGATTACGGTGCTGCTTTCATCTATCTTTCAAAGGACCTTGAACTATACACCCATGAAAAAAATATTATTGCTGAGGTCTTATCCGAGGAAGGACTTGAGCTATTAGGGTGGCGAAAAGTCCCTGTTAAAAGTGAGATTCTAGGAAAAGCTTCTTTTGAGTGCGAACCTACAATGGAGCAACTATTTGTAAAAAGACCTAATAGTATTGAAAAGGGTCTTCCATTTGAAAGAAAACTTTATCTAGTCCGGAGAATTATTAGTCACCGACTTCGCTTCAGTTCGGATGATCCTGATGTTAGTTTTCATGTAAGTTCGTTTTCTTCAAAAACCATGACTTATAAGGGAATGTTAACAACAGAGCAACTGACGGATTACTTCCCTGATCTCAGCAACCCTTTAATGGAGTCCGCCCTTGCCCTTACGCATTCAAGGTTTTCGACGAATACTTTTCCAAGTTGGCACCGAG
>ERZ807291.807-NODE-807-length-52555-cov-14.935200_pt1 | contig 52555 bp, 47 predicted proteins | sample MGYA00521257_ERZ807291 | MGnify/ENA primary metagenome ERZ807291 (study PRJEB31413, sample SAMN03169783) | marine metagenome | biome: Marine; feature: Water; material: Subsurface seawater | place: North Sea | collected 2011-04-28 | depth 1 m m ... | reverse complement strand
AGCGAGTTTAAGATTAGTGTAATTGACTAATTCTTGATAGTGAGGTGAGCCTAAATCATATCCTTCACCAATACCAAGTTGTTTAGATTTTTCTTCGGGAAATACAGTTTTCATAATTAGTGGTATGTTAGTAGTAAGATTAAAGAACAACCCGTGCCTAATTGATAAAAAGTAGCAAAAAAGGGCAAATTTTACCACATTTTTAAATGTTGAAACCCGATTTTAAGAACGAAATCAAATTTTGAGAATAAAAGATTAACAAGTTGGACCTGTAAATTTTTATATACAATGCTTGAACAAAGTAATTAATCGTGCGATAAAAGAACTTTAAGGGCCCTTAGCTCAGTTGGTTAGAGCATGCGACTCATAATCGCCAGGTCGTCGGTTCGAGCCCGACAGGGCCCACCATTTAGTAAAATTCTAAGCTAATTATTCAAACTCTGTATTTGAATCTTCAATCGGTATTTTAATATCCATCCATTTATCGGACCATTTAAAAAATTCAGAGAACTCGACTATATGAATTCGTTCCGAAATTTCGGCTATTCGTGCTTCAGTTAATTTGAGTAATTGGGTATATTTTCCCAGCTCTTTTTTATTTTGATTTAATATACGATTAACTTCTAATTCCCGCTCCTGTACAAGCTTTGAATGTTCTTCACGAGGGTCGGGCTTGGTTATTTTTACTACCGGTTGTTCAAAAATATTCTCATCTTCTCTTTCATTTGAATCTAGTGATTCATTCTGACCACTATCTGCAAAGGGATCGGTAGTTTGAGCTGCTATGGTAACGGGTTGTTCAACAGGTTCATTCTTAATGGTATCTAGGAGAGCCTCATCTAATTCAGGAATTTCTTTGGGCAGTGGTATAGCATCGGGCTTTGTGAGGCAAGGTTCAGCGGGGCGTGCATATGAATTTGTGAAACAGAGCACCTCATCATCGCTCAATTTCTTATCCGAAAGAAATTTGATACATGAGTGGGCAAACATTTTTAATGCCTCTGTAGCATTGTAAGCCATAAAATATTTTTCGACAGGTAAATCCTGATCGAGAGTATAATTAACTTTAAATTCAATAAGATCGGGTTCGCGTTCTAATTTTTTACTCATTGGGCAATGATGATTAAAAGGAATTTCAGTCGGGCACGGAAATTGAAGATCCTTATGATTAATATCAACACAGCATATTTTTAATTTAGCAAGAAGTATATTAAAATAAATTTCTAATGCTTATAATTCATAAGAATTATGAACATTAATATAAACTAATAAGCATAGGGAGAAATATCCCTTAATTAAAAAATGCTTACAGGGATTTTTTCCGAGCGATTTTTTTGGCCATTTCGAAACGGGCAACAGCTTCTAATTGTTCAATTTGAGCCCGCTCAAGGTTACTTTTCTTACCTTCTTCTAAAGATTTTTTTGCTTTCTGTATAGCCTCGTCAATTGCCGCTTCATCTTCTTCACTTACATCAATCGCTTGATCAGTTATGATAGAAACTTTGTTACCGTAGACTTCTACAAAGCCCGATCCAATGGCTAGGTAGTTAATTTCACCATCGTGTTCAATTTTAAGATCACCCGGGATTACTCTATCAATGATCGGAATATGTTTAGAAAGAATATCAATCTTTCCATTCAGAGTTGGTACCACAACACTTTTTACCTCCTTAGAAAAGGCAATTGAATCGGGCGTAACAATCTCAAGAACGAGTGACATTATATGAAAAGATTAAGATTTTTCCTGATTAATCACTCCGTCAATTCCGCCCTTCATGTAGAAATCATTTTCAGATACCTCATCCAATTCTCCATCAAGAATCATTTTAAATCCTTTAATCGTATCTTTAACAGAAACATATTGACCAGAAACCCCTGTAAAAACCTCAGCAACATGAAAGGGTTGCGATAAAAACTTTTGAATTTTCCGAGCTCGAAAAACAGTTTGTTTTTGTTGGGGTGATAATTCATCCAAACCAAGGATTGCTATAATATCTTGTAGATCCTTGTAAGATTGTAGAACTTCCTGTACGCCACGAGCCACTTTAAAATGTTCTTCGCCAACGATGTCAGGCGACAGAGCGTTTGAAACGGAAGACAATGGATCAACTGCAGGATAAATTCCTAATTCAGCGATAGATCGTTCCAATACGATAGTTGAATCAAGGTGGGCAAATGTATTCGCGGGAGCCGGGTCGGTAAGGTCATCAGCTGGAACATAAACAGCTTGGAATGAAGTGATAGAGCCCTTTTTTGTTGAAGTAATTCGCTCTTGGAGGATTCCCATTTCTTCCGACAGTGTGGGTTGATAACCAACTGCAGAAGGAGAGCGACCTAAAAGTGCTGATACTTCTGAACCTGCCTGCGAAAATCTGAAAATATTGTCTACAAAAAGTAAAACATCTTGACCCATTTCATCCCGAAAATACTCGGCCATAGAAAGTCCTGATAAAGCGACTCTCATGCGAGCACCAGGTGGTTCATTCATTTGTCCATAAACCAAAGCCACTTTAGATTTTGAAATGTCATCCTGGTTGATGACTCCAGCTTCAGACATTTCCTGATAAAGATCATTACCTTCACGGGAGCGCTCCCCTACCCCAGCAAAAACGGAGTAACCACCATGTGCCTTAGCAATGTTGTTGATCAATTCCATAATAACAACAGTTTTACCAACCCCTGCTCCACCAAAAGCACCAACTTTTCCACCCTTGATAAATGGGCAAATCAGATCGATCACTTTAATACCCGTTTCAAGAATATTAGCTTCTGTGTCTTGGTCCATCAATTCAGGAGCAGCACGATGAATAGGGCGAGTTTCCTCGTTTCCGCATTCACCTTTATTGTCAACGGTTTCACCAATGACATTAAAGATCCGGCCGAGAACTTTTTCTCCGACAGGAACGCTTATGGGAGCACCAGTATTTAAAACATTTACTCCTCTAACTAATCCTTCAGTAGACGACATGGCAACGGAGCGAACTCGATTACCTCCGAGATGTTGTTGAGTCTCTAAGACTAATCTTTTCTCGCTATCAAATCCAGGAACTTCATAAGTTACCTCAAGTGCGTCATAGATTTTTGGAGTGGCACCTTCTGGGAATTCAGCATCCACAACGGCACCAATGACTTGAACAATTTTACCGACTTTAGAATTTTCGATATCCATTTTTATAATAAGGTAGAAGAATTATTGGGAAAAGGAAGCAGCCGAGATTTCAAGAATTTCCTGAGTAATCGCAGCCTGTCTTGCTCTGTTATATTGGAGTGTCAGGTCGTCTATTAGAGAACCCGCATTATCAGTAGCACTTTTCATCGCGACCATTCGGGCACTATGTTCAGAAGCTTGTGATTCGAGTACTAATTGAAAGATTTCTTGTTTTAGATAGAGAGATGCAAGCTCTGCAAGCACAGCATCTTTATTTTCAATTAAGATTTCACGGTCATCTTTAGGAGCAGGAGTGGAATCAGATTGAAAGCGGGAATGAAGTTTTTCTACCATCGAATCTAAATCGTTTAGTGGAAACAGACGAATGGTTTCAGGTTCTTGCCTAAGGGTGTTAATAAATGAAGTATAGACAACCTCAATTGTATCGATACTTCCTTCATCATAACTCCTCAGCATGAATTCTACTATTTTTCGAACATCAGCAAAAGTAGGTTTATCTGGTATAGAAAAATCTGCCAGTAAATCTCTGCGTGTTCTAGATAGAAATTGCGAAGATCTTTTTCCAACTGCAACATACTTAGCTGAATTATCTATTTCGGAAACTGCTCTAAAAAGATTACCATTCAAACCACCGCATAAACCTTTGTCTGTTCCTATAACAAGAATTCCACGATGCTTAACGGGCCTTTCCATGAAATATGATTGCGTAACTTCCTCGAATTCGTCTGCAATGGTTCCAATTATATCCGCAAGTAGCATGGCATAGGGCCTACCAGCTTTTGCAGAGTCTTGGGCTTTTTTCATTTTGGAGGTCGCCACCATCTGCATTGCACGAGTAATTTGGCGGGTGTTTTTAACCCCCTTGATCCTATTGCGTATATCTCGTGTATTGGCCATGAACGAAAAAAAATATTGAAATTAGGATTGGGTACGTTTCCAATCTTCCAAGGCAGAACGGAGTTTCTCTACTGTTCCATCTTCTAATTTTCCGGAGGTATAAATTTCATCACAGGGTTCTGCTCCTTGAGTGTATAAATACTCTTTTAAGCTATCAACAGCTTCTGCAATTTTAGAAACTTCAATAGAATCAAAGAAATCATTTTGAATAGCCCACATTACTGCGGTTTGAACCTCAACTGGAACTGGATTAAATGCGGTTTGTTTGAAGATTTCGACAATTCGTGCACCTCGGTCCAATCTTGCCTTAGTAGCAGCATCAAGGTCGGATTCAAATTGTGAAAATGCTGCTAACTCACGAAACTGAGCCAATTCAAGTTTAACTTTACCGGCAACTTTTTTATAAGCCTTGATTTGAGCTGCTGAACCAACCCGAGAGACAGATAATCCAACAGATACAGCTGGACGAATTCCTTTATTGAAAAGGTCTGTCTCTAAGAAAATTTGTCCATCTGTTATAGAAATCACATTGGTTGGAATATAACCAGAAACATCACCCATTTGAGTTTCGATAATAGGAAGTGCTGTCAGGGATCCGTTCCCATTATCTTCATTGAGCCGAGCTGAGCGTTCGAGGAGACGCGAATGTAAATAAAACACATCTCCCGGATAAGCTTCTCGTCCGGAAGGACGTTTCAATATCAGAGAAATTTGTCTGTATGCAACGGCATGTTTTGAAAGATCATCATAAACAATGAGTGCATCCATACCATTTTCCATAAACCACTCCCCCATTGCACAACCAGCATAGGGTGCTAAATATTGGTTTGCTGGATTGTCCGCAGCTGGGGCTGAAACAATGATAACATAATCCATTGCACCTGTTTCTTCCAATACTTTAATTGTTCGTGCAACATTGGAATTCTTTTGTCCAATCGCTACATATACGCAATAAACAGCTCTAAAGTCAGGATCACCTGATTCTTCACCCTTTTTGTTGATCTTTGCTTGGTTGATAATGGTGTCTATGGCGATGGTCGTTTTGCCCGTTGACCGGTCACCAATGATCAGCTCTCTTTGCCCTCTACCGATTGGAATCATGGAGTCGACGGCCATAATACCAGTTTGTAATGGTTGAGTAACCGATTTACGCGGAATAATACCGGGTGCAATTCGTTCTACTGGGTAAGAGATATCTGAGTCAATGGGTCCCTTTTCGTCGATGGGTCTGCCCACTGCGTCTACAACACGTCCTAAAAGGCCTTTCCCTACAGGGACTGACAAGAGTTTGCCAGTTGTTCTGACCTCATCACCTTCTTTAAGAGCACTTGTTTCACCAAGGATAACGCAACCAACCGAATCCTCTTCCAAATTAAGGGCAATTCCAAGAATATTGCCTGGGAACTCGACCATTTCATTATACATAACCTTGGAAAGTCCTTCAACCCGGGCAACACCATCTGCTAAAGTTGCGATGGTACCCACATTTGTACGGGTAGCATCTGTTGAGAGGTTTTCAATTTCCTTGCGAATTAAATCAGTAATGGAACTCATTGGATATTATCAGATTATGTAAGAGATTTTTTTAGTCTTGAAATTCTGCTTGATAAAGAATCCTCGTATACATCATCTCCGATACGAAGTTTAAATCCAGCAATAAGTGGTTCATTTTTTTCTTGAACGAGGTCTATTTTACTTCCCATTGCTTTAAGCAATTTTTCGGAAAGTATTTTAGATAGAGTACTATTTTCATTCGTTGATGTTTCTAAAACACCTTGATAGGAATTAATTTTGCGCTTCATCAAGGTCAGGTAGTGTTGAAGAATGGGTAAGGATTTACTAACACCTTCTTTTCTTAATTCTGAAATTACTTCTTCAACCCTTTGCTGGTCCGCTTTACCCTCATCATTAAGGGATAAAAGAATCAAGCCCTTGGCGATTTTTAAAGCTTTAGAATCCTTGGACATCAGAAAATCAAATTAGTTTGATAATGAAATCTCTTTTGCCGCAGATTCAGAGAAACGAGATTTTTCTTCGTCTCCCAATTCTCGTTGGAGTACTTTACTGGTAGTTAAAATGACCAGCGAAGCAATTTCTTCACGAGCATCGTTCAAAACTCTTTGTCTTTCCAATTCCATTGCACTTTTAGCCTTTTCAACGATTTCCTCCGCTTGCTTACGGGCTTCCTCTTTCTGTGCCTCTATATAGGATTTTGCTTGTTCCTGTGCTGTGGCAACCGTTTTTTTGGCCTCCAATGAAGCTTCTTGTAAAGTTTCATTCTGTTGCTTTTCTGTGGCTTCCAACTCCAATTTGATCTTCTCTGCGTTTTTCAAAGAATCAGCTATTTTCTTTTCACGCTCGTCGATTGTGAGAAGTATCTTTTTTAAAGCAAATTGCCAAATAACGAAGGCAACGATTACAAAATTAATTGCCTGAGCAATAAGAAGAGGCGTATCGACACCAAACTTTTCTACAATTCCTGTCGTTACGTCTGATAAACTTGCCAAGGCAATCATTTTGCAAAAGGTGGTTTAATGATTTTAAATTAAAGAAACAAGGAATAGAAAGCCACAGCTTCAGCAAGTGCCATCCCAATAATTGATTGTACGAGAATTGCACCAGATGCATCGGGGTTTCTTCCTACTGCCTCAGCTCCTTTCATTCCGACAATACCTACGCCGATTGCTGCTCCTAGGCAACCAAGACCGCCTTGAATGCTTCCCGTTATACCTTCGGGTGCGTTTTGAGTTATTTGTGCTGCCTGTTCTGTTGCTTGTGCTATTACTTCGATCATGATGTTATTAATTATATTATTGATTTTGAACGCCCACACTCACGGATGGTCACGAACATAAATTTAATGGTGCTCTTCTTCATGGTTACAAATTAGCCCTATATATACAGATACGAGGAGCATAAAAACTAAAGCTTGGACTAGTCCGATTAAGACTTCCATGAAATAAAAGGGAATCGATGCGGCAGCCATTGTGAAAGTAGAATTTCCTAAGCCAAACATGCTGTGCAGAAGACTTTCTCCTCCATAAACATTACCAAAAAGTCGAAATGTTAATGATACTGGACGAAACAGAACAGATAGTACTTCAATGAATCCTACTGCGATAAACAATACGCCAAGGAGTCCAAAGACTAAGAAGTGAGTTTGAGTTTTATCTGCTTTATTACCGAACCAATCTTTGATGATAGCCTTCAAACCAGCATACTTAACGATAAAATAAATCCAACAAATATTAGCAACTAGTGCTAAAGCTAGGGTCATATTAAGGTCAGCATTTCCTGGGCGTATCAGTGGTTTAGTAACGATAAAATGACCATCTTTCCAGAAACCGTCTCCAATAGTTCCAACTCCAGGGAGAAGACCACTCCAATTTTGAACCAGAATAAAAATGAAAAGACCGGAAAGTAGCCAAAAAGATGGGATGAAAACCTTGCGACCTACAATTGGTTGTAAAACTGTTCTTATAGATTCAATTATAGTCTCAATAATCAATTGTCCTTTTGATGGAATCAAGGAAGTCTTACCAACAAGAAGTTTAACCAAGATAATTATGAATAATGAAACGACCCAACTTGTAACCATTGAATTGGTAATCGGTAATGTCCCGAACTTGGTTATTTCGTCAGATGTAAGACTCACTCCACCACCTGCAGCAAATCCAGAAGACGAGAAAAGAATTAAAAGTAAAACTGTAAAGGGAGATTTCAAATTAAAAATACATAATTATAAGTTTTGTTTAAAATAGGTCAATGCGGATATTTCAAAATTGTCACAATTAATCAAAACTAGGCAAAAAATGAAAAACCGGAGATTTTCATAATTAAAACTATTAGCTAAACTTATGCTTTTGCGGCAACTATGCTCGAGAAGTTGGGTAATAATTGTTGGAAATAACTATCATGAGAAAACGGGAAGACTGCGTCGGATAATTTCCAATAAGCATTTTCTTTAATTTTAAGTCTTACCCAATCAAAATATTCTAGGTGATCTGTTCTGAAAAATATTTTTGAATGTTCGTGAGTATTAATATGAAGCAGATTTAAAAAGGAGTCTTGAATCAATCTTCTTTTATGATGTTTATTTTTGGGCCATGGGTCAGGGAAAAAAATAAAAATATTAGAAATCTTTAAATGTACGGGCTTGGATTGTAAAAATTCAGACGCCTCTGATTTTAGGAAAAAAAGATTCCTATTATTTTGTTTATCTTTTTTTGTGTTAGCTTTCCTAATTCTCTTGCTGATCAAATCAATGCCAACAGAAATACTGGCAGAGCTTAGATTAGAATAATGATTTAACCAATGGCCGTGGCCGCATCCAATCTCTAAGTCGAAGGTCATTGTATTGTTTAAATCAAGTGCGGGGTTAATTTCCGTATCAAAAAAATGCTGTACCCTACCCTCTCTCTCTTTTTGCTCAGAAAGTTTTCTAAGGAAATAATCCATAATTATAAAAGCTAATTTCTTTTCGTAATTAGTACCATCAAAACATTTATATCTGAGGGATTGACACCGGATATGCGGTTTGCTTGTGCAAGTGTTTCAGGTTTCACTTGAGATAGTTTCTCTGCACTTTCTTTTCTTAGACCAGAAATACCAGTGTAAACAAAATCGTGAGGAATTTTAATTTTTTCAGCATCTTTTAACTTTTCAATATTTTTAAGTTCACGAACTAAATATCCTTCGTATTTAACTTGGTAAATTATTTCATTTTTAATGTCGTCATGTAAATCAAGAAACTTTTCGGGAAGGACATTATCTTGATTCCCCCTTTTTAATTCATCAGCAATAGTTTTACCATTCGGTGTTCTCTGTGTTTGAAATAAATTAATGTAGGAATCAATAAGTTCTTGCTTCTTTTCGATGGCGGAAATTCTGGATTTTGAAAGCAATTGACATTCCTTGATTTTACTCAAATATCTAATTTCAGAGCTACTATGATTGAACAATAACCTGTACTCTGCTCGACTTGTGAACATTCTGTAGGGCTCGCTAGTTCCTTTTGTGACCAAGTCGTCAATGAGAACACCGATATAACCCTTATCGCGACCAAAGATAACTGAAGACTGCCCGAGAGCTTTCCTGGCACTATTAATGCCGGCAACTAGACCCTGTGCAGCGGCTTCCTCATATCCTGAGCTACCATTAATTTGACCTGCGAAAAATAATGATTCAATTTTTAATGATTCTAAGCTTCGTGATAGTTGAGTTGGAATAGCATAATCATATTCTACAGCATAGGCTGGTCTGATGATAATTGCGTTCTCAAGTCCGGGGATCGAGTGAACAACCTTATTCTGAATATCAAACGGTAAACTTGTTGATAATCCATTAACATACCATTCGTCGGTATTTCGACCTTCGGGTTCGAGATGAATTCTGTGACCATCTTTTTCACCGAACCTAACAATTTTATCTTCAACACTTGGGCAATACCTAGGCCCGGTTCCACAGATATCCCCCCTGTATAATGGAGATAAATGAAGATTGTCCTGTATGATCTTAGCAGTCTGTGATGTTGTTCGGGTAATACTACATGTAACCTGATCTAGATTGTCATTTTCGTTGCAATGTTCCATGTGGAACCATCGCCCTGAATGTTCCACGTGGAACATCTCTTGCTTAACTCGTGTGTCGTAGAATGCAAATTTGGTGGGTTTTTTATCACCATACTGGGTTTGCATTTTATCAAAATTAATACTTCTCCCCAATAGTCTAGGTGGAGTTCCTGTTTTGAATCTTTGTAGTTTAATTCCTGCCTTGTTGAAATCTGCGGACAAGCCAGTGGAAACATGATCTCCAAGTCTCCCTCCTTCAGCCTTTTCTTGACCTACATGCATTAATGCCCGCAGGAATGTTCCCGTAGTGACGATTACAGACTTTCCGTAAAATTCAAGGCCAAGGCTTGTTTTAACTCCTATGCAACGACCTTTGACTATAATTAAGCCTGTAACAACTCCTTGAAATAAACTAATATTTTTATTTAATTCAAGTACATGTTTCATTCGTAGTTGATAAACTTTTTTGTCGCACTGTGCTCTAGGTGCTTGAACGGCAGGCCCTTTAGAGGAGTTAAGCAATTTGTATTGAATAGCGGCATGGTCTGTATTGAGAGCCATTTCACCGCCTAGAGCATCAATTTCTCGAACGATTTGACCTTTTGCTTGGCCACCAATTGCAGGATTACAACTCATTTGTGCGACAGTATCTAAATTGCCAGTAAGCATTAAAACATCTGCATTACAATGTGACGCAGAAAGTGCAGCTTCACAGCCTGCATGCCCTGCACCACAAACAATTACATCATAAGGTTCCCCCTTATCCCTTCTCAGACCTGAATTCATTTTCCTATACAAAAATTTTTAAATAATTCATCCAACATATCTTCGTTATCCTTTGAACCTATGATTAGATTGAGGGAATCAAGGCATAGTTGAAGTTCTTGTAAAATAATTTCCTCATTACTTGAAAGCTCAACTAGACTTTTAACTTCTTCTATATGGGTCAATGAAACCCCTAATAGAATGCTTTGTCTTTTGTTTACTAGTATTGAAGGAGACTCTTCAACTTTAAAATAATTTGCCAATACAGATTTTAATTCTGTATGGATTGTATCTGAGCAATTTGAGTTCTTTGATGAAGTTTTTAATACAGAATGATGTGGAGGATAATTATTTCTTTCTATAACGGAATTTAAGTCATGTTTATTTTCAATAATAATGACGATTTGCTTTTTGATGGTATTTTTAATTTTTTCATAAAAATCGGTAGGGTAGGGTAGTGAGCAATCAAGAACCAGTAAAATTATATTTGCCGAATCAATCAGGTTTATAGAACTTTGTACTCCTTCGCTTTCTAAGATATCATCGGTATTTCTTATGCCTGCAGTATCAATTAATTCAACTCGAAATCCTCCAACTGATAATTCTTTTGTAATGTAATCCCTTGTAGTACCTGGCTGTTCGTTGACAATAGCTCTTTTTTCATGAACTAGGTTATTAAAAATACTACTTTTGCCAACATTAGGGGGACCGATTAATGCAATTGAAAATCCCTTAGATATAACCGAATTTATTTTAGAAAATTCTATTAATTCCTTAAATTTAAAAATTATAGGTGCAATTATATCAATAATTTCTGCTATATTATTTTCTTTAATCTCATCTTCAGGAAAATCAATACTAGCTTCAAATCTACATTGGAGATTTATTAAATTATCTTGTAAATTACAAAGTGTTTTACTTAAACCACCCCTTAATTGATGTTGTGCTAATTCAAGTTCTTTTTCACTTTTTGCAGCAATTATTTCTGCCACTGATTCTGCTTGGGTCAGGTCTATTTTTCCATTTAAAAACGCTCTTTTAGTATATTCTCCAGGTTCTGCAAAACGGCATTTTCTACAAATTAAATCCCCCAATATCTTTTCTGCAATTATATCATTACCATGAAATGTTATTTCTATGGTTTCTTCACCAGTAAAAGATTTTCCTAAATCGTAGTAAACAAAAATTACTTGATCAATAATTTTCCCGTCAACGGAGCGATAGGTTTTTAAAGTAGTTTGCCTTGGGGTAGGGCAGGGGGTGTCAAAGATGTCTCTGCTTAGTGTTTTACACAACGCACCACTAATTCTAATTATACCTAATGCAGATTCCCCTGCATTCGTAGCAAGCGAAATTATTGTATCTTGTTGAAGCACAGTTGTTTCCCTTGTTATTCTGCGTCTTCATCCTTTATTTGTGCTAACACTGAACCTACAGTAACCTGAACTTTTTCTAATATTTTTTCGGTGATAGTGGTCATTAATTTTTTATCTTCAATTAACGCTTGCTTGGCTGCTTCTCTGCCTTGCCCTACAAGATTCCCATCGTATGAAATCCAGGCTCCCTTCTTAGTAAGAATTCCATGCTCAATCCCAAGATCAATAACTGAACCTGTGCGCGAAATCCCTTCATTATACATGATATCGAACTCACAGGCTGTAAAAGGAGGAGCAATTTTATTCTTAACAATTTTAACTCTCGTTCTGTTCCCAATTACGGTGCCACTAGGTTCTTTGATCTGACCTATTCTCCTAATGTCTATTCGGATAGAACAGAAGAATTTAAGTGCCCTTCCGCCTGGAGTTGTTTCAGGGCTACCAAACATTACACCAATTTTTTCGCGAATTTGGTTGGTGAATATGCAGACACAGTTTGTTTTGGATATTGCGGCAGTTAATCTGCGCATCGCCTGGCTCATCATACGTGCCTGTAGACCTACTGTTGTGTCCCCCATCTGCCCATCTAGTTCCTGCCTGGACACTAAAGCAGCAACGGAGTCTAAAACCACCACATCTATGGCTCCGGATCTTATTAAGGTTTCAGTAATGTTTAATGCATCTTCTCCGCATTCAGGTTGTGAAACCATTAAGTTTTCTAAATCAACTCCAACAATTTTGGCATATTTTGGATCGAGGGCGTGTTCGACATCAACAAAAACGGCATTTCCACCATTTCTTTGAGCCTCTGCAATAACACTCAGGCAGAATGTAGTTTTTCCAGACGACTCAGGTCCATATATTTCTACAATTCTACCTCTCGGTAGACCTCCGGCACCCAAGGAAAGGTCAACAGCAAGCGATCCAGTTGATATGACTGACACATTCATCTTGGTAGCATCTCCTAATCTCATTAATGCACCGTCGCCAAATTTTTTGTTAATACCCTGAAACGCTAGCTCAAGGTCGGGATTTTTATCAGATGTTTTTTTGTTTGTAGTATTTTTTGCCATTTTAAAAGAAGATTTGTAATTACAATGGTTTTTAGAAAATGTTAATCAAGCAGTTTTATTAATTCTTTTATGTTTATAAAATTAATTTTCAAACTATTGTCTATATTTTGAATGACGATCTTCAAATAACTACATGTGCTCAAAATCTTTAGTTTTAGCTTTTGATTCAGTTAGAGCTGTGGGTATTTCATTTTAATATGAAAATATCTCATGTGATTTGGGATTGGAATGGAACCTTAGTTAACGATGCTGATTTATGTGTAGAAATTGTAAATGAACTACTGGTCGAATTTGATCAGAAACCAATCAACATTAAATTTTATTTAGAGAATTTTGAGTTCCCAGTAAAAAAATTCTACAGAAAAATAGGCTTACCAACGACTCTAGATCTTTATGATTATCTTTCTAATAATTTTATACAATCATATCGTGAAAAGTATGTTCGCTGCCAACTCCAAATAGGTGCTTTGAAATGTATTTATAAATTGTGTAGTTTTAATATAACACAATCCGTTCTATCTGCGGGCATGCAATCTGATCTTGATATTTTCATAAAACACTTTCAATTAACTAAGTATTTTAAGACGATAAATGGAGTTAATGATATTCATGCGAATGGTAAGTTAGATTTGGGAATTAGACATGTTAACCAAATCTCTTGTCATAAGTCTAAGATATTACTTATTGGGGATACTTTACATGATGCTGAAATTGCCCAGGATATTGGAGTAAAATGTCTTCTCTACAGTGGTGGTCATAATTCTAAGTTGTTATTACGGGAATCAAGGTTTCCGATTATAAATACACTATCCGAAGTTTTACCTTTTCTTATCAGTTGACCAAGAAATAGCATGGTATAAGGTCAACTGCTTCATGAACCGTGTATTTATTAAGACATATGGTTGTCAGATGAACGAGAGGGACTCTGAGGCAGTTGCTTGCAAACTTAAAGCACGTGGCTATCAGGTTGTAGATGATGAACAAATTGCAGATATTGTTTTATTGAACACTTGTAGCGTTCGAGACCAAGCTGAGCAAAAAGCAATAGGTAAAGCAGGGCATTTATCGAAGCGGAAACGTAAAAATCCCCAATTTATTTTTGGAGTTATGGGCTGCATGGCTCAAAATCGAGGATCAGAATTGTTTGATAAACTGCCAGATTTGGATCTGGTAGTTGGAACCCAGAAATTTCATCGAATACCTGAGTATTTAGATAGCATTACGAAAAGTGCTACGCCTTTACCCACAAACATTATAGATTTAGGGCTAGAGGAGAACTCGCAAAATGAAATTAACGAACATTTAAACGATACTAAATTTAAGGTTACTTCCTTTGTTTCAATTATGCAGGGATGCAACATGATGTGTTCATTTTGTATTGTTCCTAAAACAAGAGGGCAGGAAAGATACAGAAGTATAGATAGTATAGTTGATGAAACTAAGGATTTGGTTTCTCGAGGTGTTCGTGAGGTAACATTATTGGGACAAATTGTGAATGCATACGGTAGAGGTTCACTTCCCCGTATTAATGCTAAGACCCCATTTGTACAATTATTAGAAAAATTAAATGCGATCGATGGATTGTATCGAATTAGATTTACCTCACCTCACCCAACTTGTTTTGGTGACGATTTAATTGAGTGCTACAAAACATTGCCAAAACTTTGTGAATATGCACATTTACCAATGCAAAGTGGATCAGATAAAATTTTAAAGGCTATGAACCGTCCTTACAGTAGGAAACGATTTTTAGACATAACCGCTAAATTACGATCTATTCACCCAAATATTAGAATTAGCACGGATATTATTTTAGGGTTTCCGGGCGAAACTGACGATGACTATGCATTAACTAAATCTGCGTTTGAACAGGCTGGTTTTGAAATGGCATTTATTTTTAAATACAGCGAACGATCAGGAACTCCAGCAGAGGAGTTAGAGGATTCTGTTCCAACTACAGTTAAAGAATCACGGAACCAAGAATTACTATCCTTACTTGCAAAGCAATCTTACTATTCGAATACGCATAGTTTGGGGAAAAGCTTTGAAGTTTTAGTTGAAGGCCGAGCAAAAAAAGGTAAAAATATGATGTTGGGACGGACTAGATGTAATCGAAAAGTAGTTTTTGAAGGTTCAGATGATATTGTTGGTGAATTGGTTCCCATTTTCATTAACGATGTTAGTTCAACAACATTAACAGGTGAGATCGTTAAAAAATGACACTTTATTCTTTCACACTTTTAACTAGCTTATTTTTAGGGGTACTCGGTTTTCTATTTATTTATAAACACAGTTTAACAGAGAGTACTGTTAAAGGAATTTTAAGATCTCAAAAAGCAGCAGTTATTCTTCTTACAATCGATTTGATTTGGTTTTTGAAACAACATGTTAATAATTTGGGAGAGGCTGATTTTGGTGAGTATAAATTGCTTATTGGTTTAATCGGTTGTTGTATAGCTGTAGCTTCCTATTTTTTGATTAACGATTTTTTGGCTGTTCGTGCTCAATGTATACTTTTGCTGTTTTATTCAAGGGAAGCCTTAGATTCTGCTTTTCTGCAAGAACCTCAATCTCGATTATTTCTTGTAAGCGTCATCTATATAATAATCATAGCGTGCTTGTACTTTGGTGCTTGGCCTTATCGCTTAAGGGATTTTCTAAATTGGCTTTATACTGAAAGTATACGATCGAAAATATTGGGTTCAGTTTTATTTATTTATTCATTTATTTTACTAGGTGTGGCATATTCCTATTAAATTTTATGAGTGGAATTGCTTTGGTTATTTCAGGTCCTGCGGGAGTCGGAAAGACTACTTTGTGTGATAGATTATTGGACGATTATGAAGAATCCTTGTCACGCATTATTACGGTAACTACCAGAAAACCTAGACAAGGTGAAATACATGAAAAAGATTATATTTTTAAAACCCAATTAGAGTTTAAAGCCTTAATGAAGAGCGATTCATTTATTGAATATGCTCGAATTCATGAAAACTATTACGGAAGTTTAAAGAAATCTGTTAGTGATCTTTTTAGCAGAAACCAAGATGTTCTTCTAAATATTGATGTACAAGGGGCTAAATCTTTAAAAGATTTAGAAAGTAAATATATTTTTTTAAAAAATAGAGTTTTTACTGTATTTGTAATGCCACCTCAAATTGATGACCTCCGTATTAGATTAAATAAGCGAGGTCTTGATTCACCAGAGGAAATTGACAAGCGTTTAAAAACTGCAGTAAGTGAAATTTCATTCAAAGAAGATTTCGATTTTGTTATAAACTCAAAATCCAAAAGCGAGGATTATCTTGAATTAAAAAAGATTTACTTAAAATGTTCTAATTCAGTGAACTGCTAGCAATTCATACTTCTTCTTCCGGTCGATCGGGATGTAGCCAATCTAAATGGAACCGCTTCCCTCGATCTTCATCTAGTCTCTCATAGGTGTGAGCACCAAAATAGTCGCGCTGAGCTTGTAGAAGGTTTTGTGGTAATCTTTCGGAGCGATAACCATCATAATAGGATAGGGCAGATGAGAAAGTTGGAACTGGGATGCCTATTTCTACAGCTAGGCTTATAACTCTTCTCCAGTTTTTTTGATATTTAGAGATACAATCTTTAAAATAATTATCTAGAAGCAAGTTTGCTAGCAATGGATCTCTTTCGTAAGCCTCGGTAATTTTCTGTAAAAATGCGGCCCGAATTATGCATCCCCCTCTCCAAATTTTAGCAATTTCTCCGAAATTAAGAGTCCAATTATATTCTTTTTGTGCTTCACGCATTAATTGAAAACCTTGTGCATAAGAACAAATTTTAGAGCAATAAAGTGCATCTCTAATGGCGGAAATTAAATCCTCTTTATTTTCTGGTTCTTCGGAAATGGAAGGACCAGTTAAAATTTTGGACGCAGCAATTCTTTCTTCTTTAACTGCACTAAGGCATCTTGCAAAGACGGCTTCAGCCACTGTTGGTGCAGGTACCCCCATATCCAGAGCATTAGTAGATGTCCATTTTCCTGTACCTTTCTGTCCTGCTGCATCTAATACAATATTAACAAAAGGTTTTTCTGTTCGAGGATCATTCTGCATTAGGATATCGCCAGTAATTTCAATTAAAAATGAATCCAGCTCACCTTCATTCCAACTATTGAAAATCTTTCCAATCTCTGATGGCTGCAATTTTCCAATTTCAGTCATCAAATGATATGCCTCACAGATCATCTGCATATCGCCATATTCGATACCATTATGAACCATTTTTACATAATGTCCTGCTCCATCGTCACCTATATATGCAGAGCATGGAACTCCCCCTTCAATTGGGTTTCCGGGAGATGCACCCTCTAAGGGTTTTCCAGTATCAGGGTGAACTTTTGCTGAGATAGCAAGCCATATTGGTTCAATCAGGCTCCATGCTTTTCTTGAACCACCTGGCATTAAGGATGGTCCAAATCTAGCACCTTCTTCACCCCCACTGACTCCTGATCCAACAAAATGGATGTCCTTTTCATTAAGTTTTTTCTCTCTGGATATAGTATCAGTCCACTTTGCATTTCCACCATCAATAATAACATCCCCTTTATCCAGTAACGGGATTAGGGATTCAATTACGGCATCAGTTGGGTATCCAGCTTGAACCATAATTACAACTTTTCTTGGACTTGTAAGAGATTGAATAAATTCGTCTAAATTTTCAAATCCAATTAAGTTTTGAGTAGAATCTGAATTTTTTTCAAGGAAATTCTTAGTCTTGGAAAAGGTCCGATTATAAACGGAAATTTTAAAGTCATGATCGGCAATATTTAGGGCTAAGTTTTGCCCCATTACGGCTAGCCCGATTAGACCTATATCAGATGTTGAATTTGTCATAGGGAGGAATTTTTAAACTTGTTTTTGTTTTCCCGCGAGAAAAATATGAATATCAAGTTTTTTACAAATTTAAAAAATGATAGTTACTTTAAATTGGTGATGCATACTGGATAGCATTGTCAGTTTGTTGAATATCATCACTGCCAATGGTATCAGTAGATTTTCTGAAAATTCCGGTTGGGTTGGTAAATTTCGGGCTGATATTAAATTTTCTCATTAACAGTAGCATGTCACTCGATTTAGTCTTGATAGACTTCGTTGCGATGCTCCTACTTGCATTTTTGGATGCGGTGGAATTTGTATTGGTAATCGTTTGCAAAATAGTTGCTTTAGATTTTAGTTCGGCAGAAGAAGCATTCTCCAAACTTTCTCCTCTCCCTAACCCTGCTCCGGTCAAAGCCCCTTCACTGGCCCCTTGTTTGGTGGCTTGCTTGATAAGGATTGCTAAACTATTTGATGATTGGACTCCACCTTGGATCGCACCAAATGTGGAACCATAAGTTGCTGCCTCAATAGTTTTGATTGTATCACGATCAGCGGTGTTGAGGTCAGGTCTTGCATCAAGCAATGCAACGATTTCAAATGTAGCTCCAGCAGTTGCTCCATTTGCACTGGCTCGAGCAACATCAACTAATATTTCAGAAGTGGGATTTTTCTCTTCGGGAATGATCGTTTTAACTTTATTGTCTAAGCTACCGAACGCAGAACCTTGTGCAGAATAATTTATTATACCTTGTTGTTCTGTCGGAAAATAAACTGACATCGCAGTATTTGCTGTTAGTGACCCAAGAGCAGCAGCTTGCGCAACATCCAAGATGTCTTGCCAGTTTGTTTCGTTCGGTTCGGTTGAGGATTCTTTGTAATTTTCTGCCGCAATATTAACAGCACCTTTTGCACTTCCTGAAGAAGATTTTTTTGCAATCTCTTTTCGACTAAATATTTCCCAGGCATTTTGATAATCCATGGATTTTTCATCAACAGTGGCGAGTTGTGAACCCTGTGCTGAGCCAAAACTCACAGACTGTGCCATTAAGCCAAGGTCGTATCCTTTCTCAACCAGGGAATTATCAATGGTATAGCCAATAGATTTACTGGCTACGGATTTGGCAATTACTTCCGCTGCATAGGAAGGTAGGTTAATCTCCTCAAAACTTTCATTTAAGGTTTTGTTATCATAACGGGTTGATGCCAAAACCGCACTGTAGGAAAGCGAATTAGCAACAACTCTAGTAACTTCATAAGCAAATAGCGTATTATCTCCTTCTTGTTTTGAAAGGAAATCTAAAGCTCCATCAATAGTGCTGTCGGCTAATAGCTTTGAGAAATCATCAAATTCAGTTTTTATGGAATAACTTGTATCATTGTAATTGTCTGGATTTAGACTGTCGGCTATGACTTTGTTGAAAATTGCATCAGACATACCCTTAATTGTTGATTGTACAATTTCTGTCTTTTGGGGATCAAACTTTTTAAATTCAGCATGACCGCCAAAATTCATATCCGGGTTATCGATTCCCCCAACGACAGGTACAATGCCACTGTAAAACCCTTTTGCATCCTCTGTGTTTTCTTTCATTAATCTGAGAATAGAAGAGATCGAGGATGTAATGGCTGTTTCTTGAAGAACCTTTTTATCTGATTCTTCAAAATTAGTAATATTCTCCGGGTTTATATCTTGAATCGATTGTATTAAGGCATGCGATAAAAGCTCAGCCCATTTACTGGCACTTTCATCCCAAGAATTTACTGTTTCTGGAATTAGGTTTTCGAAGGATCTTTGAGATAATTCGCTGAGTGATTCATTCAATTTATCAGGATTTTCCGTTTCAATAAGAGAGGAATAAATTGATTCGATGGCGTCGATATAATCTTCGTCAGAAAGTTGGAAAGGGATATTTTTATTTTTGGTTAGGTAATCTATGGCATAATCAACCGCATCAGTTTTGTTATCGTCCGGGTAATTTGTTAAAATATTTGAAATTGAAATTTTTAATTTATCTTCATCTTTTATATCCTGCTCTGTAATACCATCAATATTTTCTGCCATACTAGTATTAACATCTTGGTAGATGGAGGAAAGCCTTCTTTGGGTACTTGGGTACTCGTTATTCCTGCTTTTGATAGAATCAATATTTAGAAGAATCGCTGTTTCTATCAAGGAGTTCTCAATATTTGCGAAAATAAATGGGCACAAAGAAAAATGCACAGTTAACACAAACGCGAAGGCATTTGAGAATAAGTACGAGAAGGGACGCATAGGGATACAATAATTTGTACGCAATTTATTAAAATTTCAATATAAAATAATTAAAATCAATTTCTTCTATGGATTTCTTCTATTTCCGAGTTCGGAATATTTTAAGGTCAAACCGAGCAAAATAGAAAAAGTCATTAAGCAGACTGGAGTTTGCACAGGGAAATCAATTATTGAATAAATTAGGAACATGAAGCATCCCGTGAAGAGAATTTTTAAAAGAAGAGATTTACATTTAATAAACTTTATCAGGGTTGCCATGATAATTGGGGTAATCAACAAAATGCCAAAAAATCCAAATTCAGAAATTTTTTGCAACCATTCACTATGGCCGAAAGCAACCAAAGGGGTGTACTTACTGTGAGCTGCCTCTAACCCCTTCATTCTCTCACTGCGAACTTCCTTAGATTGGTAAATTGGGTTAATTGCTCTGTAGGAATCGAAGCCAAAGCCAAAAACTGGTTTTTCTGAAATTTGCATTCGAAGATCCTCCCATAACAGAAATCTTAGAGGTTTTTTTCCGGATGTAAAATTTTCGTACTGTGATTTAAAATTACTCATCATCTCTCTGGTAGTTTCTGGATGTAATTTTTTTGTCAGCACAAATAAAATAATTAAGAGAGTAATCAGCCCCGAGCTTAATAGAAGCCAGTTTTTAATCTTTGATAATTTAAAATGCTTGATCACCAAAAATAATAAAACCACAAAGGTTAAGCCTAGAAGTAATGATCCGGAACGAGAACCTGAGAGCGGGATAGAAATCATCAGAAAAATAAAGCTAAGAAATTGCAGTAATGTAAGTAAGTTGAGAATTCCATCTCGACCCTTCCTCTGCCAATTATTTATAAATACTCCAATTATTGAACTAATTGCAAGAAGGGCAAAAGCAGACCAATGATTTTTATATGTAAAACTCGAAAAATAATATCTTGGCTCAGGTGTATTCCATATTCCCCAAATTTCGAGTAAATCATCTGAGGGTACATAATTTAACTTTTGCCAAATTCCAAAGAATGCAAGCAATCCAGAGTTTATTGATAAAACAATGAGAATTTTTCGGATGGATTTTCTGCTTGTAACTAGTGTGAAAAACAAAACACCAATTAAAAGTTGTGAGCTAAAATGAATAAATCGATAAACAACACCTGCATGAGAAATCGATAATGTAGGAAGATAAGTTTTAGGATTTACGGAAATCAAGTTTTCACATTCTGAAAGGATTTTAGAAGTGGAGCTTATACTTTTAGGATATTTGTCATAATATCTATTTTTAAGATCAAAAAATAGTGCGAGCGCTAGTTCTGGATCTTTAGGGGAAACGTAAATTACACTTTCAATTCCTTCAGAAATCATAATAGATTTTCCTAAGTTTACTTCTTTTGAAAATGAGTCTTTGAAATTCAGATTATTCCATTCCTTTGTATTCGGAATTTTATATGAAGGGTTCAGGTATGAAATAAAAAAATGAATGCAAAGAACGAATATTGGCAGAAGACAAAAATAAAAAACCTTTTTAAAATCCTTACTTTTTAGGGTGCAAGCGAGCGAGGCTAGAATTAAAGTATCAATGATGATTAAAATCCATTCACCCGCTAGACCAGCTTTTGCCCAAGAAGCCAGAATCATTAGGGCAACGAGTAAAAAAAGAATAAATTTAGATAAGTTCAGGGTCGGAAATCTGTAAGGGGAAATAACTATGAATATATTGACAATACCTTAATAAGTGATTGATATACAACACAACTTATCTCTCAAGGACAATGAATGCTTCTGTTTCCTGTTTTCAAATAATATCGCGACTAATTTTAATTTTAATTTTCGCAAGTAATAATTTGTATGCTCTCATGGAGGGTAAATTGGGTAAGATAGATGCATCAGCAACTTTAAGTGCGGAATATGATTCTCGTGTTTTCGGAATTTCTTCGGAATCATATTACGGTGCAAAAAATTCTTCTAGTTCAAATATTGTTTCGAGCGAAATTAAAAGCGAGGACGATTTCATTATTCGATTTTCACCGGCTCTTCATTTCTCCAAAAAAGTTAAATGGTTTTCGTTTACTGGATCGGCAGGAGTGGAGTTTGCACAATATTTAAAAAATGACGACAAGAGTTACACGCAACCCATTACCACCTTTTCGATAGATTTTGATGATACTCTATCCAAGCAAAAACGAGTTTCTAATAATGCTAAAATAAGATTTGATGCAACTTTTGATCTAGGTCAAAAAGTGGGGGCTAGTGTTTTAGATCAAGATTTAGTTTCTTACACATATTTTACCGCTGGTTTGAATGTGAGATATAACCACAGTGCAAAATTTGGAGTGGGTGGAGGAACATCTTATACGATCCAGCACTATCAAGCTGGTGCTACACAAGATCGCCCTTATCAGGATCTTACAACTTTACCACTTTCTGCCCGAGCATTTTACATCTATTCCCAAAAGTTAGATTTTTACACGGATTACACCTTTCAAAGATCGAAGGATGATCAATCGGGATCAACATCATTAACTGATAGCACTTCTCATAGTATTTCATTTGGAACTCAAGGCGAAATTTCTTCTAAACTATCAGGCAATGCAAATATTGGATATAGTGTTCAGAATTTTGATAACGATTCAGTTTCAAAGCAGGATAATTTAATAACTGGTATTGGGTTAGATTGGAAATTGAACTCCAAAACCTCATTTGGCTTTGGTCTTGATAGGGCGTTTTCTCCATCCGCTCAGGGCTTTTCTACCTTTAGTACAATGGGGCAATTTAATGTATCGCATCGATTTACTGAAGATGTAACAGGAGGTGTATTTGTCAGTGCAGGCAATATTAAATATACATACCCCCCATCCGGAGTTGGTGGTCGAATTGCAAATGATTCATCATCGCTTAACAATTATGGTTTTGGAGTTAATTTACAAAAAAGATTTACTGATCGAATATCCGGTCGCACTGGTTATGATTACACTTTCACGGATCGAGATACTGATTCTTATGGGCGTCATGTAATCAAGGCAGAAGTAACGGGACGTTTTTAAAATTATGCGATCAACTCAATGCATAGCTAAGTTGGTTTGTGTAATAATATTCATTTTGAATATTTCTATTAGTCATTCGCAAAGAAAATATAACAACGATGCTTCTGTAATTAAGGATCCTACAGGATACAAACTGCGTGTTGGCGATAAAATAAAGATTACAGTCAGAGGAGAAGCTGAAACAAATGTTGACGCCATTATAAACAATGAAGGTAAGGCAAGTGCTCGTTATTTGGGAGAACTTAAAATTTCAGGATTAAATACAAAGCAGGCTGAGCAACTAGTAACTCAGGAATATCGTAAGCAACTCATTTTTAAGAATCCTGTAGTAAATATCTATATTTCTAAATATTCTGACCGTGTCGTTTTTCTTTCTGGTTCTGTTAATCGTAAGGGGCCGTACAATTTCCCTCCAGAGGTTGAAGCAATGAATATAGTTGAGGTTATTGCAAGGGCAGGGGGATTTACAGATATTGCTCGGAAAAGTAGGGTCTATGTAACGAGAACCTTTTATGATGATTCTGGAGAAGTTAAAGATACAAAAACATATGAGGTTAATGTAGACGCATTAAGCACCGGTTCTTTAGTCAATGGATCCGCAAAGAGATTTTGGATTTACCCGGGAGACAGGATCGATGTTCCTGAAAGAATTATATAATGGAAGAAGAGTTCGATAATGTAGATTCCCCAAAATTAAAAAGTTCAAAATCAAGAGCAAAGGGAATTAGTGAGTTCCTTCTTGTAATTCGTGATAGATGGTTGCTTGCTGTCGCACTGGCATTACCTGTTTCCTTAGGATATGTGTATGTTAAATTTCAGGATACTGAATTTTTTCAATCATCATCTTCCTTTAGATTGATTCCTCCACCAGCAGTGCTAAATCTTCAGAAAGTCGATCGAGATACTCAAGTTCAAGGCCTAGTCGTAAAGCACAGAGAGGGTTTAAACAGCCAAGAACTTCGTGCGAATGTTGTTCAAAAGATTAGTGGTAATCCTGAGTCAAAGTCCATTATGCTGGCACCATACCTAAGGGACGGAATTCCTGTTGGCATTGAGTCTACAATAGCATATTCGATTTCTGTTTCACCACCCTCAGAAGGAAGACCTCGTTTTACAATTTCTACTACTTCGAGAAGCGCAAAGGGTGCAATGCTTGTAGCTGATATTGTGCAATCGGAGTATGAGAAACTTCATAAAAGCCGGAAAAGTCAGCAAGTTGAATCGGTGAGGAATTTATTAGAAAATTTACTTGAACAGAGTATTCAAAAAGAATCAGACATTAGCAACGAGATGTCCTCGTACAAGAAGAAGCTTGGCTTGCCTTTTATCGAGGATGAAAAAAAGGATACTGCTGTTAGGAAAAGTCAATATTCATCTGAAGTTACATCTTCCAAGCTAGCCCAAATAAAAATTGATTCACTTCTTCGTCAGGTCCTTCAAATTCAGGCTCGAATTGGCACCCGAAATAATTCAAGTCGGTCTGCGGATATAGATAACGATATAGCAGTTATTAAGGACTTTTTTGAAATTGATGCCATCGAAAGCTTTGGTAGCGTGCCCAGTCTTAGGAAATCTCTTTATGATCTAGAAAGAACCCGTAAAAGGTACGAAGAAAGCTCGACTGGATATTTAGAAAGACATCCTAAAATGATGGAGAATGCACGACAGGTCCAAGAGGTAAAAAAATCCTTAATTCTTGAGGTCACCTCAGCAATTGAAGATATGAAAGATAAGCGAATTCAACTCATTGCTCAAGAGCAAGAATTTCAATCTGCAATGAGTAAAGTTCAGCAAGACTCTATGAGACTTAGCGATATTGAGGAATGGTTAGTTAACAAAGATCGAGAGTTAGCTGTTGTGCGAACAAGTACTGATCAAATCCAAAGGCGTTTAAACGATGTGAGGATTGAGCAGGCCCTTCCATCAGAGCAAGAAGAACCTCTTCATAAAGAACAGTTTGCCTTTCTTCCTGGTGGACCCTTTACTCCAAATAAGGCTGCAATAAGGAATACAGGGCTCTACATATTTATTGGCCTATTTTTCGCAATTCCAATTTGCTTAGAGTTTGTAGATAACCGTGTTAAATCCCCTTTTGATGTGGAAGTCTTTATTGGAAAGGATTTAATTGGCGGAATACCTAAAATTTCAGAAGTTGAGGAATTACAGAGACCATTAATTGTTGGAAATGATTTAGATGACGGGTTAACAGAATCTTTTCGTAGTATGTATAGTAGAATTCAAATGAATTCCCATACAGATTATCCTAAATCTATACTCATTACTTCAGCGATTCCTAGTGAAGGTAAAAGTTTGATTTCTGCAAACCTAGCTTATAGTTGTGCGAACCATGGGCGAAAAACAGTACTTGTTGATTTTGACTTAAGAAGACCTGGATTACATAAATTTAATAATTTAAATAATGAAAAAGGATTAGTAACCTTAGTTAATGAAGCTCTAATAAACCCCAGTAATTTAAAACAAGCTGTACTTGATACGGTTCATGAGATTCATCCTAATCTTTTTCTCATGCCTTCTGGAGGAAAAACTCGAGCAGCGACTGAAATGCTTGAGCAAAAAGAGTTTGATTTAGTTCATAATGAATTGCGAAAAGAGTTTGATGTTATAATTGTGGATAGCCCTCCTATTGGACTTTTCCCTGATTCGTTAGCAATCGCACGAAAAGTTGATGAGGTATTGTTTGTTACTCGATATGGAAAAGTTTCCAGAAAAATTGCAAAAAGTCTTGTAGAAAATCTCGAGGAGACTGGCGTAAATGTTTTGGGGGTAGTTTTAAATGATTTACCACAAAAGAAAACCCCTGGTTACTATTACTCAGGTTACTACGGGTACGGTTATTTTAGATACAAATATTATAATAAATATTATGGAAAAGATAAAAGTTAATAAAACTAACTGTATACTTTCCTGAATTTATTTTTAGTGAATTACTGTAAGCTTATAAAAGCAGATGCCTCCAACGATTATTTACGAGTATAAAACAGTATCGATTTTCCCCGAAGGTATGAGAGTAAAGGGTGATGATGTTACTGAAAAATTAACTGACTTACTAAATACAAGATGTAACGAATATGCAGAAGACGGATGGCGCGTTATCTCAATTGTCCCTTCGATGAAAAGCGAAGGTGCAGTAGCTAAACTTATGGTTACTTTTGAGAGAAAAAAGGAGGGAGAATCTCTATAAAAATTCTACTTCAACTATACTTTGTTCGTTGCATGTTATTATAACAAAGTCCTTTTCTTTTTGGCATATTTTGTACTCGAGAGAGGTTTGTCCCCACTTATTTTCAATTATATCTTGCCACAAATAGAGTCTTCGTTCCCACCTAGTGCCAGTTTCATTATTCAGTGCTAAAAGAGAATACTTGAAACCAATTAAATCATTTAATTTATTTAATGGGATTTCGGGTTTTATTTTGTAAAGCAAAGTAACTTCATACTCCCTTAAACGATTAATTGTATTTTGCTCTACATTATATTCATAACGTTCTTTTTTTGAGCGAATCTCCTCATTCTGTTTTAAGAATTGTTTATCTGGATCCCATTTTTCCTTACAGGAAGAAATCAAGAAAATTAAAATTACTAGAATAGACTTAAACATTATGATAAAGCGTAAGTTATTTATGTGGCATTGAAGTTGCTTTTAAGAAATCCTGAAACTATCCCACTTATCTTTCCCACAAATTATTGAGCGTCAAGCTTCGTATTACTCGGCATCTTTAATTTTACCCAAACCTGAGTCCAATGGATTTGGATTTAGGTTAGCAAGGTTTCCGAAAGAGGGAACTGAAACTATTGTTGATATTCATTCATCTGGTTGTAGGATTTTTGTGACTATAACCAGATTTTTAGAATCAATTAGGAATTTAATTTTACATAACAAATCCTACAAGGGTATAGAAACCGAAATCTCGATTGCTGAGTGTCAAAATACAGAACCAATTCTGCGAGAGTTTAATTCAGGTAACATATTTAATCTAGAATCCAACTTAGATAATAATGTTAAGGATGATCATTTCTTTCTTTTCTTTACTGACTCTCAAAATTGTATTGCTTCAGGAATAAGTAATCCCAATGAAAAAAAACATGAAACTTGGATTAGAATTATCAACAGGTCTTATGGAACTGAATTGATACCCCCTAGGCGATTATTTAAAAATTTAACAATACCCTAATGGTTAAACTTGAGAAAAAAAAAGAATTTAAAAACATTTCCTTCCCCAAACTTCTTCCTAATATATTCACAACAATTGGGTTATGTTCAGGTCTAACAGGTGTACGCTTTGCCCTTGATGGAAATTGGCAATATGCAGTATTTTGTATATTAGTAGCTGCCTGCTTCGATATGATTGACGGGCTTTCCGCTAGACTTCTAAAAGCTTTCTCTCCTTTTGGTGCTGAGCTTGATAGTTTAGCGGATACCATCAGCTTTGGAGTTTCTCCTGCGATTATTACTTTTCTATGGATTCGGGAACCACTCATTTTGACAGATTCCGAATATTTATTAGAGTGGTATTGGATGCCCTTTCTATTTTATGCTGCTTGTAATGCATTTAGGTTAGCCCGTTTCAATGTAATGCATTTAGGGGATTTTCAAAAGAAAGACCGAAAAAGTTATTTTATTGGAGTGCCGGCCCCAGCAGCAGCTGGATTGATGCTTATGCCACTCGGATTTGAATTTATTCTAGAAAGATTCGGTGTAAACTTAGCTATCTCATTGTATCCATTATGCGTTATTTTATGGGTCTTTATAATTTCCTTGCTCATGATTTCCAGTATTCCAACATTCTCATTCAGAAATGTTAGATTTAATGTTGCTACAAATAGAGCTCTGCTTGTCCTGTTGTCCGTTTGCCTTGGAGTGGCAATTTTTATGAAGGAGACATGGATTTTCCTATTTTCTGTTGGTTGCCTTTACCTTCTGAGTATACCATTTTCCTTTTTTGCATCGCAGAAAGATATCCAAGAGGTTTAATTTGTTATAAGCTTGTGATATAATTTATTAGCTCCGACATGCTTCTTATCTAGAGCAAGCAGTGTATTGACATGAGTTAAGGCTTCTGTTGAATTGGACTCGGTAAGATACATTTTCGCGAGTTCAAAATGTGAGTTTTTATGCTCCCATTGAATATCAGTAGCTTGCTTAAATTTTTTTTTGGCTTGATCCATATTTTTATTGTTAAGGTAAAATAGCCCATATTCGTAGAACGCCTCAAAATTAGATGGATCAAGCTTAACTGCTTGATCTAATTGCTTTTGCAGATTTATTTTCTGATTTATATACTGATTTATTTGAACTTTTTTAATGTGGATTTGAGATTTAATTTTTTTAGACTGATTAGCTTTCAATAGAAAGCTTCGGGCTTGTATGAAATCAGATAAACCAGAAAATAAATTTGATAATCTGTAATTTTCCTTTTCTTCTGTATCCAATTCGCTTTCAGCTTCTAGCAGACAATTATTTGCACTGTTAAAATCTTTCTTGCGAATATAAATGTCTGATATTTCAGCAAGGCATTGGCCAATTTTGAATTTTTCAAACTTTGCTTCTTCCAATAGCTTTTTTGCTAGTGTTAAATTCCCCAAGTTTTTCTCTAGTAATGCTAATTGAAAAGCAGATTGGGCTTTTGTGTTAGTTATGAGATAGGACAGAGAAAAGTTCTCCTTAGCTTCAGTTAATTTACCCAGTTTTAAGTACAGTTTCGCAAGATTGTAATGAGCAATACCGTTTTCGTTATTTTTCAATATAGCTAATTTGAAAAGTTTTTCTGCTTGGGAATAATTAGGTTCTTTATAAGCAGTTCCATCTGGCATTACTTTATCTCCCTTCATTAATAAATAAGCCAATTCGACTATCGGATTACAATCGTTTGGAAGAAGGTCGATTGAGATTTCTAATAAAAGTTTTTTCCTATTATAATAATGGGGGTCAAGAAGTAATTGTGATAGTTTATAATGTGCAGGTCCATCATTCGGATCTAAATCAATAAGTTTTTCTAAATAAGAAGATGCTGAGGTATTATCTTTTAAAGCTAAGCAAATATCTGCGGCCAACCTGTAGAACAGACATTCCTTAGGACTTTTAGAAATAGCTTCATTAATCGAACAGGCTGCTTCATTATATTTTTTCAGTTTGAAATATAACGATGCTTGAAGATAGTGTAAGCGAGCACAACCTTCTGAAAATGAGAGTGCCTTACTTGTTATGTTCTCTGCTTCAATATAATTTTCTTCACTTATTAATAATTCGCATATCGATAAGATAGATGGAAGGTGTTGCGGATCATTTTTTAATGCAAGTGTCAGGTGCCTAAATGCTTTTTGTTGAAGGGCTTTTGTCACTCAATAAGGTTGATTCAGGAAGATTTCTTTTTTGTTTTACGAACGGTTTTAACTTTATCTTTTTGGATATGTTTTTCAAGCTCCACGGTCGCTTCTTTGTCCATAAGTAGAACTGCGAGACTGTAGTGTGCTTGAGCAAAAGAAGGATTTAACTTGATCGCAGTTTCAAAGTTTTCTAGGGCATTACTGAATTGCTTTTCATTTTTAAGTAACAGCCCTAATTTATAGTATGCTTTGGAAAATGAAGGATCAATCTCTATCGCTCTTCTAAAATGTTCTTCAGCTTTTTTAATATTTGGCTCATGGAGCAAGGTTCCGTCATTTGTAAGCCTCGCTCCTGTGGTTAGGATTTTTGCAAACCAGTAATGACAGATAGCCATTTCGGGGTTGATTTCCAGAGCAGTTTCATAATTTCTAATGGCTTGATCATGCTCTGAAGGGTTAGTCAATATTCTTGCTAAATTGAAGTATGCATCAACAAAATTTTGATTAATATCTGTTGCTTTCTGGAAATGAATTTTAGCTTCATTAAGGTCACCATTCTTTTCTGAATGATGGGCTAATTCATAGTATGCTAATGCATATTCGGGATTTATTTCTAATGCTTTAAAAAAATGCTTTTTGGCCAGGGTTGGATCATCATTATCACGTAGAAGCATAGCAAGGTAGAAGTGAGCCTCTGCGTGTTGGGGATCAATGGAGACTGCTTTCTTAAGGTTTTCCTCAGCACTTTTATTTTCTTCAATATTGCTTAAAATGACCCCCAAGCGAAAAAACGATAAGGCATTTTCGGAATAAAACTGAATTGATAATGAGTAGTGTTCCTGAGCTTTTTCAATGTCATTGGTTTCCTCAAAAATATGTGCAATGAGACAGTGAGCTTTCGAGTAGGCTTGATCAATTTTAAGTGCTTTTTGTAAATGCGTCTTAGCGAGGGGTAAGTTATTTTCAATAGAGAGAATTCGTGCTAAGTTATAATGCGCTTTTGAATGATCTTTATTAAGTTTAAGAACTTTGGAAAAGTGAAATTTAGCATCTGGTAAATTTGTTCTGTCAATAATTGACCCTTCTTTATCGGTGGCTACACCACCGGACAACAATTTTCCCATAGAGTAATGAGCTTCTAAATAGTTACCATCAATATCAAGTGCGGTCTCATAGTTTTTCCTAGCATCCTCATAGTCGTCAGCATTTGTCAATAATGTGGCTTTGAAGTAATAGGCAGGTGCATAATTTTGATTGATTTCAGTAACTTTATCGAAATTATTTTTAGCTTCCTCAATATCATTAATTTCTATTAGAAGAATAGCATAATGAAAATAGGCGTGAGCAAAGTTTGGATTTAATTCCAATGCGTTAAGAAAATGATTGCGAGCACTTTCATGCTCCCCTTCAGATGTAAGTGCTATAGCTAATTCACATTGTGCTTCAGCAAAATCACTTTTTATGCTTACTGCCTTTTTGAAATTTTCGACAGATTCTTTAATTTCACCTTCCTCTTTTAATAATATTCCTAATTCAAAATAAGCTTCAGCATATTCTGGCTTTAAAGCTATTGCCTTTTCTAGATGCTTTTTAGCGTTCATGAAAAATTGTAGTTAGGTAAGTTATTTAGTAGTCATAACCCAAACCCCGTTCCAATCACCTTTGGGTGGATTTTTCTTAATGTGTTCACACCGATCAATATATAATTGGGCAGACTTATCATCGGGATTTATTTTCTGCACATTCTTGAAAAGCTTAATGGCTTGATCCCATTTTCCATCATTCCATGATCGATAACCGTCATTAAAAATTCCGAGTGCATCAACCAAATTAGGATAAGAATTTTCATCGTGGAAGTCTAATACCTCATAAACTCCCACAGGTTCCGTTTTTCCCTTAACGATTACATAATCTACCTGCCTTGTGCGGTAGGTAGCTTTTACGGCCTTGTGCGTATACTCACTTATCAAAATATGAGCACCATATTGTTTACAAGCACTCTCAATTCGTGCGGCAAGATTAACTCCGTCTCCTATCACAGTATAATCCATTCGCTTAGGCGAACCAATGTTTCCTGATACAATGGAATCGGTATTTATACCCATTCCATGGTCGATGGGCATTTTTCCTTCTGACGCCCGTTTATCATTAAATACCTTTAAGTCAGTCATCATTCGAATTGCAGCACGCACAGCACGGTCAGGATCATCTTCATGTGGTACGGGCGTTCCGAAGATGCACATCATGGCATCTCCGATGAATTTATCTAACATCCCTCCTTCATCGGTTATGCAATCTACCATGATAGTGAAGTAGTCATTTAGTAGTTTTACGGTTCCTTGTGCACCAAGTTCTTCTGTAATTGTTGTAAAACTCCTTACATCTGAAAAAAGAACAGTTCCTACGCTTTGTTTACCACCCATAATGTCATCACCATCACCGGCCGCCATGAGTTGATCCGCAAGTTCTGGGTCCATGTAGCGTGACATGGTTGACTTCATTCTTTTTTCTGAACTAATATCCTCTATCATAATCATAGTACCAAGATTTTCATCTTTTTGCCCGAGCAGGGGCATCAATGATATATTAACCGAGAGTTTTTCATTATTAATGTTTAATTCAGCATCAAGAAACTCCTCTTGTTCTTTAACAGTTTCGAGTTTCTGGAGGAGCCATTCATTTGTTTCATCAAGAAACTCTTTAATAGGCTTTTCCAGAATTTCAGACAAAATCGGTACATTAAGTATTCTTAAACCTGCAGTATTACAGGTTTTGATTACACCATGCTCGTCAATGGTTAAAACTGCATCATGCATACTCGAAAGAATACTTTCGGAATAGTTTTTTTGATTTTGTACATCATCGAACAGCTTGGCATTCTCGATACCCATTGAAATTTGAGATGTAAATGCGGCTAACCTTTTTTCGTCTTCGGAATTAAATGAACCACCGCGTTTATTTAAAACTTGGCTAACGCCAATTGTTTTACCTTCTTTATTTAAAACAGGCATACAAAGGATTGATCTTGTAAAAAACCCGGTTTGTTTATCAAAACTTGGATTAAATCTTAGATCAGCGTATGCATGGGGGATATTAACCGGTTTTGCAGAGGTAAAAACTGTGCCTGCAATACCAAGGTGATTTGGAAATTTGATAACGGATTTTTCATCAAGGCCTTCTCCGACCTCTGTGTATAACTCATTTGTTTTTTCATCATTGATGAAAAGAGTTGCTCTTTCACAATCTAACATTGTGGAAATTGTGGTGATGATTTTTTGGAGAAGGGGAGTGAGTTCCAGCTCAGAAGAAACTTGGGAAACAACATCTAAAAACTCAAGTTCTTGCTTACGCGCGGCTTCAATTTGTTCAACAATAATGTTACCCTGTATGGCAATTGCTGCTTGCTCGGTCATTGCCTCCAAAAGGTCAAGATCATCCTGATCAAATTCACCATCAATTTTGTTCAAAATTTGCGAGACTCCGATTAAGTCTCCAGATACCGTTCTGAGCGGTGCGCATAAAATACTTTTTGTTCTGAAGCCTGTTCGAACATCAACTGCTTTGTTGAAGCGATCATCCTTATAAGCATCGTGGATGATTGCCCCATTGTTTTGCGTGAAAACCCACCCTGCGACACCTTTGGTATTAAGGATCCTGATTTCCCGCCTAAAACTTCCTTGGGCTATTCTTGAGTACAATTCACCAGTTGCTGGATCATTAAGAAAAATTGTTCCTCTTTCAGCGCCAATTGAAGATGTGGTAATTTTTACAAGTGTTTCAAGTGCCTCGTCTAAACTTTTCGTTTTAGCAAGATCTGTGGTCACTTGCAGAAGCATATCAGAAAACCTCGCGGTCCTCTTTGATTTTGGGTGAGAAGGCGTTTCTTTGGTTTTTGAATTATCTTCCATTGTTGTCCTCTAGTTCTGCTCTCAGTTCAATTATCGTTTCTTGAAGTTGCTTAAACTCCATGGTTTTAATTTGTGTTTCCTTTTGTAACTTTTCCGAATGTAAATTTTTTCTAGAATCAATTTCATCCCTCAAGGCATTTACCATGCTTTTAAAATGATCAATTTCTCTTTGTTGAGTAGAGATTGCTCTCTGAACTGCATCCTGTTTTTCTATTTCAGCTTTTTCTAATTCATTTCGCAAGGATGAAACATTGTCCCGTAAATGCTTAATTTCAGAAGAAGCCTTTGCTATAGCATTTTGTATTTTATCATCTTTTTCAGCTCTAAGTCCATCTATCTGTACCCTTAGAGCTAAAACGGAACTCTTTAAAACATCATTTTCCTTATTTACCGAGAAAACGGCATTTTGTACGGCATCATCTTTTTCAATATTCTTACGGTCCAACCCCTCTCTCATTTCTGAAATATTCTTTTTTAAAAGTTTAATTTCACCATCTTTTAAGGTCGAAGATTTTTGAATTGCATCTTCTTTATCCAAAGTAATTTTTTCTATGTTACTTCTAGCCTTTGTTAAACTTTCTTTTAAATTTTTAACCTCGCTAGCATAAGTTGCTTCAACTCTTTGAACGCGATTACTTTCTTTTGCCTGTGCCTCTTCAATTTCTGATCGTAATTTTTGAATTGTATCACGTAGTGAAGATATTTCTGATTCAGACTTAGCTAATGTTCTTTGGATCTTGTCTTCCTGACGAGACTTCGTGAGTTCTAACTGGTTTCTAAGAACCAGTAGAGAATTTTTAAGTTGATTGATCTCATTAAGGGAGACGGAATAGGCAAGTTGAACACTTTCTTCTTCCTTAATTTGAGCTCTATCTAATTCATCGCGCAATGTGCCACTCAGTTCTTTGAATGATCGTATCTCGTTTTCTTTACCAGATATTGCTTTTTGTACTTCTGTTGCAGAATCTAGTTGTGCTTTTTCGAGTTGATTACGGATAGTAACAAGAGAGGTTTTAAGCTGGTTTATTTCCTTGTTGCTAATTGATATGGCATCTTGAACCGATTGTTCTTTTTCAATAAAACTTTTTTCTAATTCTTCTCTCAATTCCGAAACGGTTTTTTGCAAAGATCGTATGAGAGAATTTGCACCTGCGGCAGCTTTTTGAATATTGTCCTCTTCTCTGGCCTTTGCCTTCTCCAGGTTGCTTCGAACCATGGCAAGTGAATTTTTTAGTTGTTGAATTTCGCTTTGTGAAGTTGATCGAGCGTGCTGTATTGATTCTTCCTTTTCAATAATTACTCTTTCAATTTCATTTCTAATATCTGAGATTGTATTTTTTAATGATTTAATTTCAGTCTGTGCCGTTGCTTTTGCTTTTTGCACTCGGTCGTCTTCTCGAGATTTTGTGACTTCAAGATTTTCCCTAGCTAGTGATACAGCTGTTTTTAATTGTCGAATTTCGTCCTGCGATTGGGAAACGGCTTGCTGAACTGCTGATGCTTCTTTTCCGGCAGCGATATCTAGTTCTTCTCTCAGGGACTGGATTGTTGATTTTAAAGAACTAATCTCTCGCGAATTAGTACTAATTAAATTCTGAATTTTCCTAGCTTCATCTTCTTTCTGTCTTTCAAGTCTTTCGCGAGAAAGGAGGAGAGCTGCTTTTAGTGAAGATAATTCCGCTAGATTAGAAGAATTAATCTGCTGAATTGCTTCAAGTTTACGATTCTCTGCATCCTCAATCTCGTTTCTTAAAGTTGATATTGTTTTCTTAAGATCATTTATTTCTAGTTGGGAATTGTTTCGTGATCTTTGTAATAGTTCTTCCTTATCCGAGTTTATTTGATCAATTTTAAATCTAAGATTTTCAGAAGATTTACGTAAATGAATAATTTCTTGTTGGGCTTCTCTTTTGGCATTTTGTTCAATTTGTTGTTTCTCTGATTCAGCAACATCCAAGGAATTTCTTAGTTCACTTAAACTTTGCTTTAATTGAAGATTGTCGCGGTTAGCTTGAGCTATGGACTTTTGGATGCTTTCTTGTGATTTCGAACGGGTAAATTCTAATTCTGATCTTAAAACCTTAATTATTTCTTTAAGATGGTCAATTTTACGGATGTTTTCAGTGCTAGCTGACTGTTTTTCTTCATCCGCTATTACTTTTGCTTTATCGGATTCCTCTCGTTGAATTTCTATAATTTTCTTTAGAGATTGCTGTTCTTTAGAAAATTCAACTATTTTAGTTTGGATTAACGAATCTTGATCGTTTACCAGTTTTTCTAGTTCGATTCTAAGATTAAAGATCGTTTGTTTTAAAAAACGATTTTCCTGAGAAAGTAACTCAGCCTCTTCTTGGGATAATTGAGACATACACTAAACTTTAGTACAATTGGTTATCAATATTGTAAACATTAACATTTTGAGAAATTAATTATGCTTGCAAAGATATGAGCAGAGTTTTTTTGTTATTAAATTGTCCTAGAATCGATAATTAATGAAAAAGCTACCCACATTCTTAATTTCCTCCGCATTTGCATTTCTTACATCTTGTGGATCAGATCCTGCTCTGGATAAGCATTCAACCAACGAAGGGAATCATTCCGAACCATCGCAACAATTAGATGACAGCAACGACGGAAATGAATTATTTAAGAAACTACAAAAATCGCAGATTCAAACAAATAATTTAGATTACGAAGATTTTTTTAATGACGAAAAATTGGTTGAAGCAGTTGATATTGATGGTGCTACTGATGTCGTTGATAAAATCCCCCTTTCTACAACCTTGGTTGATGTAAGTTCTGAAAATGTAGATTCCCAAAGTCTAGAGGTAGAAACTGCTCTACAAAATTTAGAGGAAAGTGCGTTGGAGCATCAAAAGTCCGTTGACGAACTAAGAAAAATCAACCTTTCAAAGGATCAAACGATTTCAACTCTGTCTAGCCTCAACGATGAGTTGATTTCAGAGATTAAGAGGTTAAAAAGTGAGTTTAGGAGAACTCCTACTAACGAGAATATTGGAAATCCTAATTCAGTTACTTCTATTGACTCTATTAAGGATGAGGTATCAAAATTGAAAAACAATCTCGCACTTAAATCTAGGGAACTTGAAAGTTTAAGGCTACGAAACGATTCACTGGAAGGTAAATTAGTTGAGCTTGAATCAACTCCAAACCTTTTAGGCATAAGTGGGACTGCAACAAACCTCACGCGTGCGAGGTCAAGCAATTATAATTTTAATATCGCTAGAAACGATTCAGATCAAATATATCCAAATTTAGATCAGGCGAGCTTACAATTTGAAGCAGTAGTTACTTCCCTTAACGGAAAAAGTAAAGAAGCTTTTTACACGGAGTTTTTTGTTTTAAAAAATGATTTGGAGGATATTTTGCGAAAAGGCGGGGTCAATATTCAGGAATTTTCAGGAATAGACACCTATTCTGAACTTTGGGCTAGATCTAGAAAAAATTCCTTCCTGTTTCCCAATGTGCAAAAAAATATCAGAGCATTGCTACTCAACTTAGTTGAAAAAGGACAAGGCAGAAGAGTGCGAACGGATGTTGATGGGGCAGCTAGACTTAGTGGCTTAATAAAGGGCAAATATTTCATTATAGGAACTGCATCTTTAGGAAAGGTAGGAGTAACATGGAGCGTGCCAGTAGTTTTGAAAAATGGTACTAATAAAATGTCACTGACTTTGGCTAACAGCTCCTGGAGTTTATAAGAACAAATTTTTAAGTTTGCTATATTCATGACATTCTTTTTTAACCTAATACACTAAATTAGTTTAATTTAACCTATCCCCATCGTAATTATGGCACCAGAACAATCATCTGACCAAAGTAAGTTGCAGTTATCTCTGCAACAAAAAGTAAGTATACTTTTATCTTTTGCCAAAGATAAGGTAGTTGAGCAAATACAATGTGTTTGGTTCATCATAATGTATTTAGTTGTTTTTCAAATATTAGTTTTGGGTCTACCTATTGTTTATTCTTTGATGATTGCAGTTGGCATACTTATAGTGATCGTTGGTCTTGCTTTTTTTATGGAGGGTTTAAGGCTCGGGTTGATGCCTCTAGGAGAAACATTAGGATCAACATTGCCTAGAAAAAAGATACTTGGGATACCGTGCTTGCCTGCGAGTTTGGCATTTGGTTTTGTTTTGGGTGCGTTTGCAACTTTTGCTGAACCAGCAATTGGTGTTTTGCGTGCCGCCGGTTCAGGAGTCGATCCGACAGCAGCACCACTACTTTGGACGATATTAAACACTGGTGCAGCAATGCTAGTAAATTGCGTTGGAGTCGGGGTTGGAATTGCAGTTCTTCTTGGAGTTTTAAGGTTTTACAAAGGCTGGTCGCTTAAACCTTTTATTTATGTAGGTGTGATTATTTTATCTTGCATTACGTTGTATATGCAGTTCTCCGATGACAGACTTAAGCATGTACTTGGACTCGCTTGGGATTGTGGTGCAGTAACTACCGGACCAGTTACAGTTCCGTTGGTTCTTGCCTTAGGTATAGGGGTTTGCAGGATCGTTTCTACGGGTGGTTCTAGTAATACTGGGTTTGGGGTTGTTACCCTTGCTTCATTATTCCCGATCCTTGCAGTAATGCTATACGCATTGTTTCTCTTTAACGGAGACAACTACTACAAGGCAACCTACTCGAAGGCTTCTTGGCATGCAGATGCCGGAGATTATGGTTCTAACTATCAATACCAAAAATACGGAGATTCAGTAGCTAAAAAACGACTATCATCACAGGGTGTAGATGAGACAGAATTATCTTGGTCAATGAGTACAGATGAAATCAAAACTGTAAGTGAATATGTAAAAAAGAATTCCAAGTTACCCGAAGGATATGCTCTTAAAACAAAAATTTCGGCTGATATGATCGATTCGAGTTCAGGCAACTCGGAATTAGAAAATCTACGCAAGCGTTATCAAGTCAAAAATGCTGAAACTTACGTCGTAAGAGAAGGGTTTAAAGCACCTGATGGGGTTTGGAATGAAGATGCAGATATCGCAACTGCCTTTACCAATAATTTTGATTTTTTCCCAAATACATTAAAACCGGAGGAAGATAAAAATGGAAATGGTGTTTTAGACCCCGGAGAGGATTTTTATGGTTTCGCGGAAGATGGATCCATAGATTATGATAACTTAAATGGGAAATTAGATAGTCCAGATCAGGACAGAGGTGCATTAGAAGGTGCAATTTGGGCAATCGTACCACTATGTTCGATCCTACTGATTGTTTTAATGGGTGGTTTAAGGCAAAGGCCTAAATACCTAGATGAGCTTTTTATCGGAATTTCTTGTGCCGTGATTGGCATGTGCCTTTTTAACTTAGGAATCGCTTTGGGTTTAACCCCACTTGGTGAACAGCTTGGCGGAAATGTTGTATCTAGTTTTACTTCAATTCAACCTTGGGAAAGTGAGGGGTTTGTTGATCCATTATTTAAATCCTCAACTGCTGGCAAGTGTTTAGCTATTCTATTTGGATTTATTTTAGGATATGGAGCTACACTTGCTGAACCTGCTCTAAATGCTCTTGGTTCTACTGTTGAAAAGATAACCGTAGGAGCATTTAAGAAAAATTTACTCATGCAAGCCGTCGCTACTGGTGTTGCACTTGGTATCGCTACAGGCGTGGCTAAAATTGCTTTTAATCTAGAGCTTTGGTACTTATTAATTCCACCCTATGCTTTTCTTCTCGTGCTTACCTTTTTCTCAAGTGAGGATTTCGTTAATTTCGGTTGGGACAGTGCAGGTGTTACAACAGGGCCGATAACGGTGCCTCTTGTTCTTGCGATGGGATTGGGGATTGGGGCCAAAACTGGTGCAATAGATGGTTTTGGTGTTCTTTCTCTCGCATCTGTCGGACCTATCATAACTGTTCTTACGGTCGGTCTCCTGGTGAAAAAGAAGAAACCGGCACCATCCGAAAATATTGATAAAGCAATGGAGGCTGTATAAAATGAGCGAACTTATAACTAGCAAAAATGTGTCCTTATTGACACTTATTTTACCAAAAGAAACCGTAGAACAAGTTTCAACTGCAATATCAAAAGAAGGTGCAAAGGGAATTGTTCAGATTAGTGCCAGAGGATCTGTACTTAATGAAGGCGGTTTTTTACAGAAAATGTTTCCGCCGCCCGCACCTGAACAGCAATTATTACAAGCTCTTGTGCCAGATTCGAAAATAGAAGATATTACCGATAAAGCTATAGAGGTAGGAAAACTTGATAAAGTCGGCAGTGGAGCCGTGTTTACTATTTCTTGTAATGATGCCCATTTCTCGGAAAAATTTCCCGCTAATATTGAAGAATCAGATATAGCAGGTGAGAATAAGTCATCTGATAACCTTGAAGCTATCTGCTGTATTTGCGAAATAGGTGTAGCCGATGATATTGCAAAGGCAGCTTTGCAAAATGGAGCACCTGGCCCCACTGTTACATTTGGAGAAGGTGGTGGAGTTAGAGATAAAATTCCTTTATTAAGAATTACTAAAGGGCCTGAGAAAGAATTTGTATGGTGTGTCGTAGATAAGTCAGATTCTGATGCAATATTTGCTGATATGGCCCGTGCCGGGAAAATAACTGAGCCTGGTCGTGGTTTCATGTACTCTATCCCAGTTAGTTCAGGTTTAATTAATGTTTCCAGTACCGTTTCTTCTTCTGCGCATGGTGCCAATATGGAGCAGATCATCGCCGCCCTTGATGACTTAAAAGGAGGAAAAGATTGGAGAACCTCGATTGATTCATCTAAGGGAAAATCGTTGAAAACAACTTACCTTGAGAATTTAGTCGGAATTTACTGCATCGTCCCTCGTGATAATTATTCTGAGGTTTATGATGCTATTTTGGATTCAGGTGCTCCCGGAGTAAGTACGAATTTTGGAGTCATGATTGATTCAGATAGTGACCACCAACAAAACGAAGAGTGGGCTCTTGTCTATACTTCTGTGGGGCCGAATAGTGTGAATGATCTAAGAAGTGCTGTAGAGAGTAAAATATCCACACTGGGAATTGATCGTTTTGCTTTTTATACCTTACCAATCCCAAGAGCATTAACTTATTTGGGGGGGTAATCGCTGCAACCCTTATGGGATAGAATTAAATTCTATCATTTCCCATTCATTCATCGAGTAACTTGAAGAAGTTATCTTGATGTTATTTTTTTGAAAGACATTTTCGAAGCATAATTTAACTTCTTTTGCTTCACTCTTAAGTATACCTGATAATAGAAGGGTAGCCCCTTTTCTCATTATTTTGATTATGCCTAGGGCATTTTTTTGCAGAACATTAGACTGTATATTTGCAACTACAAAGTCGTAGTTTGTTTCATTATTAATTGCCTCGATGCACTTATGCTCAAATGAGATATGATTGATATTGTTAAGAGTAGCATTTTCATGTGACACTTTTATCGCATCCAAGTCATTATCTATCCCAATAACATCCTCATACCCTAATAAACGAGCAGTTAATGCGATAATTCCAGATCCACAACCAATATCAATAAATTTTGTTTTACGAAAGTAAGAGCTTTTATTTTGAAATTTAACCAATGCCATGAGACATAGTTTAGTTGTCTCATGGTTTCCTGTACCAAATGCCATTCCGGGGTCTAATACAAGCATTAGATCATCTTTTGGCTTTGTATATGATGATTTTTCCCAGGTAGGAACCCAATGGAAATTTTCAATGTTCCAAGAATGAAAGTGTTTCTTGTAGGAATTTTTCCAATCTTCTTCTTTAATTTTTACATAAGTAACATTAATTAAGTCTGTGAAATCTGAAGATCCGAGAACATGATCAAAAGAATTTTGAGCGTCTAATTTATTTTGGAAAAACCCTTCTAAATAATTATTCCTGGTAATATAATTATAGGTTAATGTCCAATTCGTGGGAGCATGCTCGTAAAGTTCATCTTCAACGCAATTTAAAAGATCTGAATCTATGAGAGCTTTGGCCTGTATCATACTGGAAATGGTATTACCCCCAGCGATAAATCCTTTATCACCCAAGGCAACAACATATGTTCAGCAGCATGTACCTTTTGTTTTACGAGCTCTAAAGTATCCCCACTCATGATCCGTACTGGTGCCTGTGCAATAATTTCACCATCATCAATCGATTCATTTACCCAGTGAACAGTACAACCCGTTATTTTAACTTTTTTATCAAATGCTCTTTTAATCGAATTAAGTCCAGGGAAGCTTGGAAGTAGGCTCGGGTGCAGATTTATAATTCTATTTTTAGCGAAATTTATAAATTTGGGCTTCAAAATTCTCATAAAACCGGCAAGAACAATTAAGTCAGGATTTACTTTTTTGATTTCGTTTAACCAAACTTCTTCGTCTTTTCCCTCAATTGAGCGGGTATCTTGACTAGCGTAGATATACTTGGAATAAATGTGTTTTTTCTGAGCATGATGAAGAATTGGGGCATTTTCCTTATCAGAAAAAATTCCCACAATTTCAGCATTTCCTATTTGATTGTTATCAGTAGCGTTAATTATTGCTTGGGCATTCGAACCTGCTCCTGATCCTAAAATTGCAATTTTCATCAAAATCTAATTTTTTTTAGATGTTATCTCATCGATTATAGCTGAAGTACTTTTTTCTGGAAGAAACGATACAAATTTTAATTTAGCTTCAACCTCATCTAGTGCATCACATTCAATTTTTGCAATATTTGTTTTATTGTAGTCGCCAGCTTTTACATAAACATCGGGTCGAAGTAAGAGAATTTCTTTATCTAATCTTTTAGTATTAAAAATTGTAACTCCAGCTACACATGCTAGGCTACTAACTATGTAAGCTCGATCTAATTCCGAAATAATTGGTCGATGTTCCCCTTTTAAACCTCTGATGCTTTTATCAGAATTTATTGCTACCCATAGATAGTCTCCAAGCTTACTAGCTTCCCTTAAGGAGTGTACATGCCCACTATGTAATAGATCAAAGCAACCGTTGGTAAGTACAAAAGTCTTTCCTTTCTTTCTTACATTATTCCGAAACTTTACTGCTTCTTTAAGTGTCAGAGAAGAATCTTGAATTTTTAATTTCACACAAAACCAGAATTATTACTAAAATGGTTAAAGTTTAATCAAATAGCCGTTTAGCCTTGTCAAGAAAACCTTCATCCGATTGCAAGTCTTCTTCCCCTGAAGCTTTTGCGAATTCAACCAATGATTCTCTTTGTGCCTTGGTCAGTTTTTGAGGGATATGTATTATAACCCTTGCATAAAGATCACCATTTCGTGACGGTGATCGTAAATTCGGCATTCCTTTATCTCTAATCCTAAAGGTTTTATTAGATTGCGTACCTGAAGGGATTTTAAGTGAAACTTTACCATCCAGAGTAGGTACTTGGACGGTCCCGCCTAAGGTGGCTAGTGTAAAAGGTATAAGAATGTCATGAAATAGGTCATCTTCATCACGGTCGAACTTTTCATGTTCTTTAATGATTACATCAACATATAAATCCCCAGATGGTCCCCCCATTGAGCCTGCATCACCCCTTCCTCTCGAACAAAGCCTGTTTCCATTACTTACACCAGCTGGTATATTAACTTTTACCTTTGTTGGTGCCTTAAGCCTTCCACTTCCTTTGCATGATTGGCAGGGTTTTTCAATTTTAACCCCGCTTCCTTGGCATGTAGGACATGTTCTCCTGATGCTGATAAAACCCTGATTAGAAGCAACTTGACCAATTCCGCCACAGGTAGAACACATGACTTTTGTCGATCCTTTGGATGCTCCCGATCCAGAGCATTCATTGCAGGATGAGTGGTGATTGTATTTAATTTCTTTTTTAACGCCAGCAGCGGCCTGTTCGAGTGTAATATCTATGCTAACTCGTAAATCAGACCCCCTTGATCCTTCCGTGCTATTTGATGAACTAGAACCGCCGAAGAAATCTTCAAAAATACTCCCAAACCCACCACTATTACCACCGCCAAAAGCATCCTTGAACAGGTCAAATGGGTCAACTCCTTGACCTCCAGAATGGCCTCCACGAAAAGCATCATGCCCAAACTGGTCATATTTTCTTCTTTTTTCTGGGTCTTTTAGAATTTCAAATGCAGCTGAAATTTCCTTAAACTTTTCCTCTGCTTCATTATCCCCTGGATTCTTATCCGGATGAAATTTAACAGCAAGTTTTCGATATGCTTTTTTAATTTCATTATCCGATGCATTTCGATCTACGCCAAGAATTTGATAATAATCTCTATCTGACATTTGAGGAGGATTTAAATTTCGTTTGTATTAGTTTTTGCTAAAATTACGCTAGCAGGCCTCAAAAGTTTATTGCCTAACTTGTAACCACATCTAATAGTTTTAACAACATTGCCGTCTTTTATTTCGTCGTTAAATTCATGGCTAATAGCTTCGTGTTGACTTGGATCAAATTCGTTATTTATCGGATCAATTACAACTAACCCGTATTCGCCAAGGATATTTTCTAATTGTTTGATTGCCATCTCAAATCCGTCGGTAAATTGTTTGGCCACATCATATTTTGAAGCTTCGGATAATCCCATTTGAAAGGCATCGATTATTGGTAGCAAGTCGCCAATTAATTGAGATCTAGTTCTTTGAACTGCATCCTCTCTTTCTCGTATTGCCCTTTTCTTAAGGTTTTCCAAATCAGCATGAACTCTTAAATACTTATTTTGTAAGTCATCTTGTTTTCCGTATGCTTCGTTAAGCTTATCCTCCCATCGGTCTTCGTCCTTGTTGGTTGAACTATTATCAGGTTTCTGCTCGTTGACATTTTCACTATGTCCTTGATCAATTTTATCTTCTACTGAGTCGTTTTCTGACTTTTCCATATTGCTATTTAAGTTTATTAACCCTCCAAAAAATCTTGTCTAAGGCTTTCCGTCAACGGGAAAGAGATTTCCCTATGATATCATTGATTAGTAAATTGGTCGGTAACCAAAAAAGTTGAGCTCTCTACTGCCGATATTATGCATTCTGATGCAAAGGGTGAAATAACTTGTTCACCCTCAAGGATAATATTTTGTCCAATCTTGATCTTACCAGATATTAAATGTATGATCATACAGTCAACTTGCTCTGGTTTTAATTTAATATTTTCACCCTCTGATGAATTAAATTTAAATATTCTAAAATGTTTGCAATCTGCGAGAAGTGTTTTTCCATCAGAACTATTTGTAATTAATGGCTTTGGTTCAAAATCATTAAAATCTATGCATTTCAATGACTCCTCAATGTGAAGTTCTCTTTTATTGTTATCTAATCCAGTTCTGTCCCAATCGTAAACTCTGAAAGTGGTATTTGAGTTTTGCTGTATTTCAAGTATCAGATTTCCTTTATCTATTGCATGGATTCGACCGCTTTCTACGAGGACAGAATCTCCTCTTTGAGATTTAACTCTATGGCAGAGTAATTCAGTGGTTCCTTGTTTGATACTTTGTTGAAACATAGTTTTGCTAATATTTTTTTTAAGCCCGATAAATAAACCAGCGTTTTCTGTACTTTTAGCGACATACCAATTTTCTGTTTTAGGTTCTCCATTAAGATCTTTTGCAATATGTGCTGGGGGATGAACTTGTAAACTTAGTCTTTCTTTGCAGTCCAACCATTTTACAAGTATAGGGAATCGTTTTCTCGGGTTCCAGTTTGGACCTAATATAGATTTAGAATCTTTTAATATTATATTTCTGATTGATTGGCCTTTATATGCTCCTTCTGAAGAAACAGACTGTTCATTAGGCCGATCAACTATTTCCCAAGATTCACCAATTTTATCAGATTTACTATTAATATTTCTATGAAAAAAATCGGACAACATGTTACCCCCCCAGACTCTTTCCATATAAATAGGTTCAAACTTGAGTATTTTCATTATCTTATATAATTTACGAATATGCGGTGGATTATATTTTATTTTAGGGAAATTAATGGCAAAAGCAATTGTTGAAGACAAGGTTGGAATAAGAAAGCCAACACCGGATAAACAGGTTTTATTAAGCATATTAAATGCAATTGCTTCCTTTATAATATTGGTAGCCTTAGTTACGTATGAACCAGGGACTTACCATGCATCTCCATCTGTTGGCTCATCCCCTTTATTGGGTCAGTTTGGAATTTTTACAGCAAGGACACTTTTTGGAATTTTTGGCCTCTCCGCATGGTTATTGCCTTGGTTTTTCGGCACATTCTCCTTTCTTCTAAGTAGAAAAATTTTATCTAAAGAAAGATTCACCAAGTTAACGACAATTTTTCTTTCAATTGTATCAATTAGTGTCCTTGCAAACATTCGAGACGCCCAACTTCGTGAGAATGGCCAAGATGCGCTTTTAAATTCAAATATTTATGAACATGGTGCTGGAGGTTCAATGGGTGCAATTTTATATTCAGGAATGCCAATTACTTCCAATCCAGATCAGCAGATTGGGGGATTCCTTAAGGTCTGGTTGGGTAGTCTTGGCACAACTGTTATTTCAATGGGAATGCTTTTGTTTGCGCTAACTCATCATTTTTCCTTAGCACCAATAAATTTTCTGCTCTCGTTTTGTCTTTCTTTTAAACACAAATCAGGATCGCAACCTGTAATTGACAAATCTGAAGATGAAACTCCCCAAGAAAACCTAAAGGACAAGGAAACTCCCCACATTGAAAAAGCCAAAAAAGAGAGTAAATGGAATCTACCATGGAAAATTAAGGAAGAAGGAGACGATCTTCTTTTTGGCGATGTGTCAAAGAGTACCAAGGGTCAACCGAATACTGTTCCCTCAGCTGCTAAGCCAAAAAAAATAAAGACTCATGAAACTCCCAAGGCAGAAAAAGAAGATTCTTCTGCCACTTCAAAGCCAGCTGATGAATTGAGAGACGAACCGATAAGCAAACCTGAAGAAACGCCAATAATTGAGGTTACCCTTGATTCCAATGATGATGAAATTAATTCTTCGGATGGAATGGAGGGTTTCAAAGTTGTTCGTGCTGCAAAAACGGAAAAAGCGGGAGATTTATTTCCTGAACGAAAAGGTGATTATCATTTTCCTCCGATGAGCCTTCTGATGGAACCCCCGGAGGAGGAAGCAATAAGAGATGAAGACCACATACTAAAAGCTAAAAGACTTCAAGATACTTTGAATGAGTTTAAAATTGAGGTAGAGATGGGAGAAGTTCACACGGGACCAGTCATTACAAGATATGATTTGCATCCAGCACCTGGGGTTAGGGTCGAGAAGATTGCAAATTTAGATAAAAATTTAGCGATGGCACTTAAGGCTGAAAGTGTTCGTATCCTCGCTCCTGTACCAGGTAAGGGCTGTGTTGGTATTGAGGTACCCAATGCCGTGCCAATGCCAGTCTGTATGAAGGAAATTTTACAATCTAAGGCTTGGCATGAAGCGGGTGCCGAAATTCCTATTGTCCTTGGAAAAGAAGCAAGTGGTAGGCCTTTGGTCGCAGACTTGACTAAAATGCCGCACTTGTTAGTAGCAGGATCTACTGGTTCCGGAAAAACAGTTTGTATCAATGCAATTATTGCTTCCCTTTGCTACCATTCTAGCCCGGAAGATGTTCGTTTTATCATGGTTGATCCAAAAATCGTAGAAATGAAAGTTTATAACGATTTACCACATATGCTCATTCCTGTTGTTACTGACCCCAAAAAAGTACCCGGTGCGCTTAAATGGCTTTTAATTGAAATGGAACGCCGATATCAGATATTTTCTAAAATTGGAGTTCGGAATATAGCAGGTTTTAACGCAAAGATACTTAAGGATAAGGCAGAAAAAGAAAAAGCGTTGTTACTAGATGCGGAGATGACCCCCGAGGAGCGTGCAGCACTTAATAGCATTGAGGTACCAAGAGATGACGATGCACTAGAGATTCCTGAGAATAAATTACCCTACATTGTATGTATTATTGATGAATTAGCAGATTTGATGATGGTAGCTCAAGCAGATGTTGAAACTGGTATTGCGCGGCTTGCTCAACTTGCTCGTGCTGCCGGCATTCATTTGATCATTGCCACTCAAAGACCCTCGGTAAATGTAATAACAGGTGTTATCAAGGCAAACTTGCCTAGTCGTATTTCATTCCGAGTAGCATCTTATCGGGACAGTCAAACAATTCTTGATGGAAAGGGTGCGGAAGCTTTAATCGGAAAAGGTGATATGCTATTTATTCCACCCGGCAGTTCGACCTTCGCTCGTGCACAGGGCGCCTTTGTCAGTGATGATGAAATTAACGGAATAGTTGAGTTTCTTAAAATAAATGGACCACCGCAAATAATAGAAGAGGTTCGTGATCAGATAGAATCCGCAGGCGAGGATGATGTTCTTGGAAGTGATGATTCAGACGATGATCCGATGACCCGAAAAGCTATTGAGATAATTCGTTCTACAAAAAGGGCATCAACATCAAACCTACAAAGAAAACTGAGTATTGGATATAATCGTGCTGCGAGAATCATGGATGACCTCGAGGATCGAGGATTAGTCGGTCCAGATGTTGCGGGTCAGGGAAGGGAGATATTAATGGATTTATGAAATCTCCGCTTGCTAATTTCCTCGAAGAAATAAAAACTATATTAAAATAAAAATTTTCAACTTATGGCTATTGGACAAAAATTAGAAGAAGCAAGAAATAGAAAAGGTATTTCTATAAGGGAAGCCTCTGAGAGTACTAAAATAAGAGGTGATTATTTAAGTGCTTTCGAATCCAATAATTTCGAAATTAAGCTTCCTGAGGTCTATCTTCGTGGATTTGTAAGATTATATGCTCGTTTCCTGGATATTGATCAAGACGCCATCTTGGTAGATTTAGATTTAGAACTTGGTGCAAATTCAGGAAAGAATTTACGAAAATCTTTAGGTTCAATTACAAGTAAAGACGGATTAGAAAACAATGAATATGCGAAGGGGGTACCTTCAAATAAAATTAAGAGAGGTGGTAATGTACAATCTACTTTTACAAAACCCATTATTATTATATCTAGTTCATTACTAACTCTAGTAATTATAGTCAGTGTTCTAACATATTCTTTCTCGGGTGATGATAATAGTAACTCCCCTAGTCTGGCTAGTCCCCAAAATATAAAAGAGTCAGTTAAATCTGACATTAATATAGATCAAGCAAAAGCCATAATAACAAATGAATACTCCCTTAGGCTCGCTGCCATCGGACCTATCCAAATGCTTATTATTGATGATGAAGGTGAAGGGTCCCCCCGAGACTTCAAAAATGTTTCAGAGGGATGGGAGTTTGAGCTTAAAATTACAAAGTCTTTTCGCTGTTATTGCTCCAACTTGGAAAATCTTCGTTTTGCCGTTGATAACGGCAAGGAGAAAGGGATTGATGGAAAGGGTGCTGGGAATTTCAGTTGGAAACCGAACTGAAAATTGTATTTTAATCGTCTATAAATGCTTTCTTGGCAAACCAAAACCATGTTTTACCTTTTGTAATTGCCGAGAACTCAATTTTTACTAAAGAGTCATCCTTTTTGAGTAACCTAACTGAAACATCCTTAACATTTTGACCGTCAATAATATTACTGACAGTTTCTCTAGCTATTTCTAGGTCTTCAGGACAAATGAAATTGAGGAAAGGCTTGTCCTTTAGAACATCTGCAGGGAATCCCAAAAACTCTGACCATGCGGAATCATTACCATGAAATATGATTTCTCCATTAACAATTTCCATTGTACCAGAGAAATCAGAATCCATTGACAACCCATCAAGTGTAAATGATTTTTCTTCAATAGGAACAGACCCTTTCATCGATAATTTGAAATTTTGGTAGTGTTTGGGCGTAATATCAATGCGTTTTTTAAACGCCCTGTGAAAGTAATGTACGCTCTCAAATCCACATGCAACGGAGACTTGCTTTACACTAACTTTCGTTGTTGAAAGCATTTTCTTTGCTTGCGAAATTCTTGTCTTAATTAAGTCTTCGGTTGGGCTTGTTTTGAATTCCTGCTTGTAGAGCGAAGCAAATCTACTACAGCTCAAATTGAGCTTATCGGCCATTTTTTTTATGGTCCAGGGGTAATGAAAATTTTCGTGAACATCTGATCGTAGATCTCTTAATTTTTGTGAATGATCAGGCATAGATAGGACAAAATCTTGTTTGGAGAACCTAATGATTTTAGTTAGGAGTTCGTCCAAGGTACTTGCTACTACTCTATCCCACATCATATCAAGAGCTCTGCATTCTTTAGAAATTTTTTCTAAAAGTGCATCTATGAAGTAGGATTGTAAAGGTGAGTGGATTTCATTAATCTCTAACCCAACTTGATTTACCAGGCGCGAAGCATCAGAACCCTTAAACGAAAGGGAATCATAATTCCATTTTTCACCTTTACTTTTAATATAGTGAGGGAAACCCGGACCAACAAGAATACAGTCACCAGCATTTGCATCATGAAGCCCAATCTTTGTTTTGGCTAAAACTGGTGACTTGAAAAAGTATAATGTATACTCTCTTTTACCTTTAGCTAAATCGATTGTGTCAGAGTTTTTCTGTTTAACGGCAATGTCGCAGGCTGTAATTCTAATTTTCATTATTAAATATTGTTGGATATTGTTTACAATTTACATTATCAACTAGAGCAAATAAGTCAACTTTGAATCATTGAGCCCTAATTTTTCTGTTTTAAATTGCTATATTCTGCTAAAAAACTCAACAACGTCTCATGGCAGTAAAATAGTTGAGACTAACTTAAATAAACTTTAACCCTGAAATATCTAGGCAAACCTAGAATGAGTAATTAATCCTAAAGTGCAGGTGGCTAGTTTTATTTACTGATCAGCGTTTGGGTCAACGCACTTTGGGCCTTTTAATGCATCTATTTGACCGACTAGTTGAGGGTGATTTTCTGCCTCTTCATTAAGTGTGACCCATTCTTGCATTTCGTCAGGGACATCCATGTCGGGGTATATTGCTTCTACAGGACATTCGTCCATGCATGCGTTACAATCTATGCAAGTTTCGGGGTTAATATAAAGTCGATCTGGAAGTTCGTGAAATGCGTCGACTGGGCATACAGAAACGCAACTAGTGAACTTACAATCTACACATTTTTCAGTAACAACATATGTCATCTTAATTATAATTTGTTATGATAATTCTAAAAAAATCTTACAGGGGAGCCACTTTGGGCTTCTTTCGCTTGCCTTTCATGTTCTTCGTCTGAGCAGGGTGAATTAGTTGGCACATTAGTTTCACTCTTGGTCTCATGTACTAAATTATTGGATAGCATGTAGTTTTCAACCTCCTCACCACTAACATCTGCAAGCATAACGCCATCAATCTCTACACAAGGGGACAGGGGTTGGGAAGATTTTTCAACCATTTCTGAATAAAGATCTTGGTTGTTAATAATATCCAGATCATCATATTCTAGGGAGTATTTTTCCATTATAGCACGAACTCCCATACTCCATCCGCAATGTGGTTTTAGGTAAGCAATAATTTTCATACCATTCTCATAAGTAAATTTTTTCGAAATAGCAAATATAAGGTGTTTTTTAAAAAATTAAATATTTTCATCAAGAGTGTTTTTAATTATCTAAATATTCTGAGCTTGGATGCACCTCTGGTCGTTTTATTTTGGCAAGAAATTATTGCAACTGCCCTGTATGTAGATTTGATTTTACATCATCGAATTGTCCTCTTTTTTTCTGTATGGTTATCATACAGTGCTGATCGCTTTTTGGAATGCTATGGTCGTATTTCAGGGCCTAAGTTAAGTTCTAGGCATTTATTTTTTTATCAAAATAAATTTCTTTTTATAAAATTTTGGTTTGGAATTCTAATATTAGCCATCTACCTAGCCATAAATTTTTTTCCTACTTCTCACCTGTTTATTTCGATCAATATTTTGTTTTTGGTAGTTTTCAATCAATTTCTTAACTTTAAGACTTTAAAAAAGACCAGTATCTATTACTGTAAAGATTTTAGAACTGCATTAATTCTTTCAATAGGGTGCGTTTTGTACCCACTTTTAAACTCTAATTGTGGAACTATCGTTCATTTGTTAATACCCATTTGCCTTTTCGGGATTTTTTTTGGCAATTGTAAATTAGTTAAACTTTGGGAATGGAATTTGGTGAGTAGGGATTTTAATAAACACAGTTTCGCATTCGCACATTTGTTAAAATTTTTATATATTTTATTATTGCTGTCAGGGATTTACTTTTTAAAAAACTTTAAAAATCTGGAATTATTTTTCATAAGTTTTGTATTAAATGTTTTTGCACTCAGGGTCTTTTACATAAGCAAATCTAATTTCGAAAATCGAAGGATACTCATGGATCAGGTTTTTTGGATTATACCGTGCATAATTTTTTTGTTTAGCTTGTGCCTGTAAACTTCGATCATATTGCAAGATTTTATTCTTTAGCAGAAAAAATCTTTTTTGGAAAACATCTCAATTTTGCTCGAACATATTTTGCACAATATACAAAATTACCACAAACGGTTTTATTAGTGGGAGAGGGCCGGGGACATTTTTTAAATTTTTTGTTAAATCAAAATCAATTTTGTAAAATCACAATAGTAGATTCATCTAGCAAGATGATCAAATTAATGGAATCTAAATTAGAACCGAACAACTTAAATCGTGTTCATTTTTATAATGATTCTTTAGAAAATTTCACTTCAAATATTAAGTATGATCTTGTTTGCACATTTTTCTTTTGGGATTGTTTTTCGAGAGTTGAACTAGATCATTTGGTGCCAAAGTTTTTAAAGTTTTTGAAAGTTGATGGAATTTGGATTAATGCCGATTTTATTGACGGAATTAATAATTTATCCTTCTCCAATATTTTAAATTTTTTTAAGCTCCGAATATTGTTTTTATTTTTTCGAGTTTCCACTGGAATTAATGCAAAAAAAGTCGAACCGCTTGAAGTTTACCTAGAAAAAAATTTAATTAAGCTTATTGAATTTCATAAAAACAGTGATAATCACATTAAAACGGAAGTTTTTCAAAAGTTAGCTAAGTTATAATTTATTTCTAATAGCCTTGACCACTAAAGTCGTTCACGCAAAATAAGTCGATCATTTGCTTGAGGTGCAACATATAGAAGGTATAATAGAACTCCTTATACTAATAATTTTATTCCATGACATTACCCCAAAAACAAGGTCTTTACGATCCATCTAACGAACATGAAAACTGTGGTATCGGTTTAATAGTCGATATGAAGGGAAGGCGCTCCCATGACATTGTACAAGGTGCACTTGAAATTTGTGTTAATCTCGATCATCGCGGTGGTTGTGGTTGTGATCCAATTACCGGAGACGGAGC